>Ga0180007_10001881_pt1 | contig 26416 bp, 37 predicted proteins | sample MM_PC_MetaG_FD_121122 | JGI IMG/M metagenome (GOLD analysis project Ga0180007, IMG submission 121122) | Groundwater microbial communities from the Aspo Hard Rock Laboratory (HRL) deep subsurface site, Sweden - MM_PC_MetaG | ecosystem: Environmental > Aquatic > Deep subsurface > Groundwater... | reverse complement strand
CAGCAAATCATAATCAGCTTCTATCATCTCCCTTTGAGCTTTTGCTATCTTTTTTAGTTCTGGATTTTTCTTTATCATCTCTTTAGCTTCATCGCTGTTAGTTCCCTGCAGTATATCCCTTACAATCCTTGCTTCTTCAGCAGTATCAGCATGGATATTAAAATAAACAAATGCAGGCTTGTCCATATCCTTGAATAAATCCTTCCAAAAACCCATTTTACTCACCTCTCTTGGTAATTATGTTCTCTCGCTTTTGAAAAAAATCTTCCCCATAAATAGATTCATCTTCGTATTCCATTTTTATCCCCCATTTATCTTTTGTAAGCTTTCCATTGTTTGATTCTTGATATCGTCCTTTAGCTGGGCATATTCCTGAGAAGTCCTCACATCATTGATCACTTCTTTTGTAACAGCTGCTGCTGCCCTTCCAGTTACCCTAATTATACCTTTAGTCGGCTCTGTAAAGAAATAAAGCCCAAGAACCAATAATATCAATAACAAAACTATTATTTTCATCTTTTCACCTTCCTTTGCAGATTATCCATTATCCCATCTTTTACTCCATTAGGCAAGGCTAAAACATCTGTAAGCAGATTATGTATGGATTCAATAATCTCTCTTGACTTTCTGGCGTTTTCCTTGGTTTTTCTCTTGTTTAGACAGGTTATCTTTTCAGTGCATAGATTGACTATAACCATTGCATCATCCAGCCTGGAATCTCCTTTTATCATTATACGTCTTGGTTTTATAACTTCAATCCCAAGTTCACTTTTACATACAGGGCAATTAAATCTTGTTTCCATATTAAGCACCTCTCTTTTTTATCAATCCTTTTTTAACATAAAGTTTTGCTAAATCTGGCTTTCTCAGCTTTAAGAATTCATAGTGCAGTCTATATGCAACTTGCCTATCTTTTTCACGTTTTGTTAAAACTGCCTTCTTGTTAGTATTAAGTTTAGTTGCTTTTTTTAAGAAATCTATTATAGCCATGTGATTACATTCGTACTCCATAAGAGCATTCCCTATAGTTTCAAGCTCATATTCATTTAATTTTAATGTGTATTCTTTGATTTTAATCACCCCTTCAATGCAGATTGCTTCTTCCATCTCTGCTTGATAATGAATTCATGCTCTCACTAAAACCAACTAAACTATCTCCATCTTTATGGCCATTATCCTGCTTCATAAAATACAAAGCAAGTGTTTTCTTCAAAAGCTCCTTTCTCTTCATCTTTAATGTCTCTTCAAGCCCCATAACCTCTTTCTGCAGGTTGTCTAATCCTATAACCTTGCCCTCTTTGCAGTTTATTACTTCAAGTATTTCATCTTGCGAAAGATTGTCATTTGCCCATGCCATCATTGTCTTGACATAATCAATAGCATTATACTTCATTGATCTACTCTTTTCCAATAATTCCTTCCCTTTTTTTGTCAATTCACCTGCCATTTTCCCTCAAAACAATACCCTCAGTAAGTTCTTTTTGCCTAATTTGATATTGTTTATGTACATAGAGATAGGTTCGTAAATTGGCTTGCCAATTATATATTTAAGTGCGTTTTGGAAAATGTATGGATCAACACTTGGAAAGTTAAAATCCCTTACCTGCTTTACAAACTCCCTAAACAGGGTTGATTGGTCAATTATGAGTTCTTCCCTGACATCTTTCCTTAGTTCTTTCTGTTTATCCCATGTAGAAGTTGTATACTCTTCTGTTTCAAGAATATCTCTCTGGCATAGACTAGATAGTGTTTTTATAATAAAAACCCCATATTTAAGAGTAAGGAACTCATCGGCATCTTTAAGATTGGCTTGTTTTTTTGGTTTTTTAACATCCCTCTCTTTTTGAGTCTTATTCTTAAGAATCTTCTGTACCTGTTGCAAGCTTTCAACCGAATCCTTAGTAGTATCAATCTTTATTTCCATTTTCTCACCCAATATACTCTGCTGGCGGTAGCTGTGCTATCTGTTTCTTTACTTCGCCCCTTGTATGACAAATATCTACTGAAATCAGATCAATTCTTTGATTTTTAGAATCAACCCCTATTGTGAATATAGTCTTCTCACCTAATATCTCACCAACCTTCTTTATCTTTTGCAGCACATTTTCGTTTTTCATATTCCCACCTCTCCCACCGGGGCATTTTTTCTTGTATCCCCTCTTTTTATAAAAGACGCAATCCTAAATATATTAATCAGTGAAAATGTCATTTAATCCACCCCCTAATTGTTTAATCACCTTATTGAAGAAGTCTGCAATATCTTTTGTTTGAAGGAATTCCTTCTTTAAAGAAACAACATTAACCCATTTTCTGCCTCTTATGCTGTTTGATTTCTCCTGCTTCATGTCTATCAGGCCTTTATTGTCTAAGTAGCTGACATACCTCGATACCGTATTTATATGGTAATTTGTGATTAGAGAGATTTCTTTGTAGGTTAATCCACCTGTTCTTGTCACCAAAGCAACAAGGATTTTTAATGATAGTTTGTTTTTCATTGTGAGCAATAATGGGACTATCTACTAATATTTAAATATTTCTATTATTTAGTATAATAATCAACTAATAAATAGAAAAGTATATAAAGATAAAGTATTTACCATTGGTTCATGGAAAGTTATATAAAGGAAAGCTCCTCTACTCAACCCAATAAGGGGGTTGGTATTATGGTAAAAAAAGTATTGATTGCTACATTGTATAATCCAGATCCAGTCATTTTAGCTTCGACTAAGCTAGGGCCGGACAGGTTAATTCTATTGATTGACAAGAAACCTACGCCAGAGCAGGAAGAGTCTTTGAAGATTATACAAAACTCTTTAGGCAAGGTTATTGAAGTTAAATCAGTCAAGACAGACGTATATGACATTGTTGAAGTTGCCAGAAAATGCGTTGAGATTATTGATATGCAGCCAAAGGACGATGCACTTTATGTAAATATCACTTCAGGAAGAAAAACTAAAGCTATTGGTTTGTTGTTTGCTGCCTATGCAAGGCATGATAGGGTTAAGAAGATTGCTTACAACCCAGAAGAAGACAAGAGTTCAGTAGTGTATTTGCCGAAATTAAGCTTTAAACTAACAGACAGCCAGAAAAAGATCTTAGAGTATCTTGATGAAGGCGAGTACAACAGCATATCTGACCTTTCAAAGAAGATTGACTTGTCTAATGCTATGTTGTATAGGGCTATTGATGAATTAAAAGACATGGATTTGATAACAACAGAGGAAGGTTTGAAATTAACAGATGCTGGGAAGATTGCGAGGTTGTGAATAAATGACAAACCATCCTTTAACATCAAAAACTGACAATATCAAAAGCAAAATTTATACGCTAAGGAATATGCAAGTGATGCTCGATAAAGATTTGGCTGAGCTTTATGAAGTAAAGGCTATCCGATTAAGGGAGCAAGTAAAAAGAAATAGCAAAAGGTTTCCTTCAGATTTCATGTTTCAGCTGACTGACTCAGAAGTGGAGTTGTTGGTATCGCAAAATGCGATACCTTCAAGAAAGCACCTTGGCGGATATATTCCTTATGCTTTTACAGGACAGGGAGTCGCTATGCCAATGGGCAGGTAAAAAGATGAAAAAAGAAATGGATAATGGATGGATGATGATGGGCAAAAAAGAGCTAATGCCTCAGGCCAATTCAATTAAAGGCAAAATTCACCTGCTAAGAAATGTTCAGATCATATTAGACAGGGATTTAGCAGAACTTTATAATATTGAAACCCGTGCATTAAAGCAGGCAGTGAACAGAAACAAAAAAAGGTTTCCTGAAGATTTTATGTTTATCTTAACTGAAAAAGAAGTCGATAGTATGGTATCACAAAATGTGATACCATCTAAAAGATATCTAGGCGGTTCTTTGCCTTATGCGTTTACAGAGCAAGGAATTGCGAATCTTTCAAGCGTTCTTAACAGCGGCAAAGCAATCGAAGTCAATATCCAAATTATGAGGGCATTTGTCCAGATGAGGAGGTTTCTATCAGCTAACGCTCAAATTTTCCAAAGGCTCGATACTGTTGAGACGAAACTGGTGGATCACGATAAAAAATTTGAGGAAGTGTTTGATGCCATACAAAGCAGAGGCATAAAGCCTGAGAAAGGCATATTTTTTGATGGCCAGATATTTGATTCATATAAATTTGCTTCAGACATTATCAGAACTGCTGAAAAATCAATAGTTCTTATAGATAATTATATTGATGATTCTGTCTTGACCCTGTTCAGCAAGAGAAATAAAAATGTGCAGGTTACTATTTTTACCAAAGAGATTTCTAAGCAATTATCACTGGACTTAGCCAAATACAACTCACAATATCCCCTTATTGAAGTAAAGGAATTTAAGCAGTCTCATGACAGGTTTCTTATAATTGACAACAAAGAGGTTTACCATTTCGGAGCATCATTAAAAGACCTGGGAAAGAAATGGTTTGCTTTCTCAAAATTCAGCAAAGAAGCATTTAAGCTATTAGATAGGTTGGGATTGAAATGAACCTAAACCCAGAAAAACTAAAAAATGTAAGATTGGTGGGTTATAATCATGAATAAAGAAATCATTCTAAAGCTAAGGAAAACATTTGAAGATTGTGCTCGTGAAGCAGAGGGAGTCGAATTCTGGTTTGCGAGGGATTTGCAGATTCTTTTAGGATATGATGAATGGAGAAATTTTCTCAATGTTATTGAGAAAGCTAAAATTGCGTGTAAAAATTCATACCACGATATAAAAGACCATTTTGTTAATGTCAACAAAAAGGTTAAGATTGGTTCAGAAGCAGAGCGTGAAATAGAAGATATTATGCTCACAAGATATGCCTGTTATCTTATTGCCCAGAATGGAGACCCCAGAAAAGAAGAAATCGCTTTTGCTCAAAGCTATTTCGCTGTCCAGACAAGAAAACAAGAGCTGATAGAACAAAGAATAGCGCTGCAAGAAAGATTTCAAGCAAGAAACAAGCTTATTACATCAGAAACAGAATTATCCAAATTGATATATGAACGAGGAGTGGATGACGCAGGTTTTGCAAGAATTAGAAGCAAAGGTGATGAAGCACTATTTGGGGGAAATAATACAAAACAGATGAAAATAAAGCTGAAGATACCCCAAAATAGGCCCATGGCTGATTTCTTGCCTACTGTAACTATTGCAGCCAAAAATTTTGCAACAGAAATAACCAATTTTAATGTTAAACAGAATAATTTAGACGGAGAAGTAAAAATAACTGATGAGCATGTAAAAAATAATAAAGAGATGAGAAGAGTTTTAGCAAAAAACAAGATCATTCCAGAAAACCTGCCTGCTGAAGAAGACATAAAGAAACTTGAGAGAAGGATAAAAAAAGATGAGAAAAATCTGGCAGAAACAACAAAGAGAAAACAATTAAAATGAACATAAACCCAGAAAAACAAAACATAATCAAGCAGGAAGGCAACATCCTAGTAACTGCAAATCCCGGTACTGGAAAAACTCTTTTGTTAGCATATAAATATGTGGATCTGTTAAAAAAGGGCCTGAATCCTGAAGATATTTTATGCTTGACTTTTACTAATAAAGCCAGGCGTGAGATGGAGAATAGGATAATAGATGTCATCAAAGAGTCGGGTTTGGCTGTAGATTTTTCTAAGCTCAATGTGTTTACTTTCCACTCCTACTCGCTAGACAACATTGAGGATTCAGAAGTCATATCTTCTAATCTTATCAGATACACTATTTACAAATATCTTAGAGAGAATGAAGTTTTGAATTATGGAGATGATTATCTGCTGGATTCTATTGTTCCAAAAATCGAGAGCCTTATGAGATACTTAAAGAATTTTGGCATATTGCCCAAGGATATAAATATTGATGAAGTTAAGGTGTTTATTGAAGATAGCAAGAATTTTGGCAAAGAAGAGCTTGAAAAGTTCTTAGTTCATTTCAAAAAGATATTTGAGGAATATGAAAAAGTAAAATCTTCTAAAGGGCATGATTATTCAGATATGCTATTAAAATTCCTGGCATTAATAAAAATGCCCCACTATAAATATGTGCTTGTGGATGAGCTCCAGGATGTTAATGGCATAGAGGCAGATATCTCACTTAAATCAGGAGACCATTTCTTTGCTGTTGGTGATGCGAAACAGGCAATATTTGGCTTCCAGGGGGGCTCAATACTTAACTTCAAGAAGTTTGAAAACTCCACAAAAAAGATATTATCAGAGAATTTTCGCAGCACTAATGAGATATTAAATTATGCTAAGGCAAACTTTATATCAAAAACAAAGGATGAATATCATAAGGTAGCTTTAGAGAATTTAAAGAACGTTAAGGCAGTTCCTGGTGATAAAGTCAAGATTATTGATACGGCTAAAGAAGCCCAGATAGCCACAGTCTACAAACTAATCAAGAAACTCTCAACAACCAATGAAAGGATAGCAGTAATAACAAGAACCAATACCCAGATAATGCAGCTTTCTAAAGAATTCAAAAATTCAGGGCTTGACCATTCTTCCACATTCTTTACAGCATCAGATGAAGCAAAGGAGAATATAATAACATTCCTGCTAGGCATATTCTCAAATGATGTTGAGGCAATAAAGAACTCTATGTTTACGCCATTCTTCCCAATAACCTTGCAGGAAGCGTTTGAAATATCTAAAGACAAGGGATTAACACTAGAAAAGATATATGGGAACTGCCCAGAATATAAGAGATTACGTGAGGGTGTGAAAACAGTGGAAGACATCAATATACTGTTTAGGGAAAAGATTCTTCCAGTAGCATTAAGCTATGGTGAAGAATACTTGATGGCATCATTAAGCATGCAAAATGCGTGCAGTGAAGCGTTAAAGTACGTTGATAATAAGGATATTACCAAGATAATGATATATCTTAAATCATCAGATTTACTAACTGATGAATCATCAACAGAAAAAAACATTATTCTCACAACTGTTCACAAGGCTAAAGGCAAAGAATATGATAATGCAATCTATATACCATCAAAAACCAATAATAGCCAAAACTTTGTAGATATTGTTGTAGAAGCTATACTCCAATCTAAGGGCATAAATGCCAAAGAAGAGCTTGAAGAGGAAAGTTTAAGGATAAACTTTGTAGCATTCACCAGGGCAAAGAAACGATTATTTGTATTGACAGATAAGCCAAGTGAATATTCTAATGAATATTCTGAATTAGAGGACTTAGAGATAGAGGGCTATGAAGGCGTAGAATTGCCATCAGAACTAAAGAAAAGAGCATATAGCCTGTTTGTCAATGGGGATTTTGAAAAGGCCAAAAAAGCATTAGAGAACAATGATGCATGGCTGCTGCGTTTTATTGAAGAGCACTTTAAAACAATTGAGCATATATCCTTTTCTAGATTAAAGAAGGATGCTTATGAATATTTCACTGATAATATCTTAAAGCTATCAGAGTCAAGCGATGCATTATCCCTGGGCTCAGAAGTTCATGATGTGGCAGAGAAGATGACGATGGGCGAAGTTGTCCAAGTTGAAGATAGGCTAAAACCGTATATTGATAATATTAAACAGATATTAGAAGAGATTAAAGCGCAAGGATATGCTGCTCTTGAAGCAGAAATCAAGGTTCGTCCGCCCCTAGCCAAATTAATACCCACAAAGGATACAATACACTTCTCTGGCAAGATAGATGCGGTATTTAAGAAAGATGATGGGTATCTGATTGTTGATTGGAAGACATCAAAAAAAACAGACGGCGCATCAGAATATAGGCAGCAATTAGAAATGTATAAAAGAACATATGCTATAGAGAAAAGTATAGATCCTTCAAAGATAAAAGTCGCAATAGCCTATATTGGATTAAGAAAAACAATAAACGATGGGAATATTGCCAGCGAATTCGATAACAAACAGCCTGCGAAGTCAGCATTTGAGACCATGACAAAAAAGCTGGAAAAGTTTTTAGGATGGAAAAACAATCCTAAATCATTCATAGATGAACTAACAGGATCAAAGGCAGATGATCCACTGATAAGAAGCATACAAGAGCAATGGAGGAAGGAGAAATTTACCTAAGAAAAATTTTAAGTGCATAGCGAGTTGATTTAAGATGAGTGAAGATTCCGAACCAAAAATTGAAAAATTACTGCAAGAACTTCGCAAAGGACATAAAGTAACCCATTTCGTGGAAAGTCGTAAAAGGAATATTTATATCCTGGATAATACTGACATTATATATCTAACTTATTCAAAAATCCATTTTCAAGCAAATCCGCCTCGCTATTTTTTTGGAATTTCAAAAGGAATTACCGATATTTTAAAAAAATCTGATAATACTTACGTTTTATTGATATGCGGAGAAATAGAAAACTATTTCCTAATTGAATTTAAAAAAATTAATTCAATATTACTTCATAAATCGACTGCTCAAGACGGATATTGGAAGATCCATATAACTGATAAATTCGAACTGAAAGAAGGTTCCAATTTCAATTTGAGTTCGTACAAAGATAGATATGGATTATTTGGTCAGGCAGGAGTTCCAAAAGACGATGATATTAATAAAATTGATGAGGATGATATCAAACGGAGAAAGGAAAATTTGATTAATTTATGGAAGAGTATGCCCAAATGACCCTTAGATGCTCTGTGAGGTTTAAAGAATAAAACATGAAAATATACATTTCAACAATCGGTTTCGAGAAATTCGGCAACGCAAACAACATCTGGCTAGCTTCTAAGTTAAAAGAATTTACCCCTGATAAGATTATCCTTCTTGTAAATGATGAGAAGAAAATCCAAGAGCATCTAAAAACAAACATCACTTCAATAAAAGAGTGGTTCCCATCTGTTAAAATCGAAGAAATCAAATTCAATGAAACTATAAAGGATTATAGGGAATCATTATCTAAATTCATTTTAGACAATAAAAATGAGGATATTGCAATAGATGTAACCTTAGGAAGGAAATATATGTCAATAATATCAACTCACCTTGCCATCAAGAACAATATCAAGAGGATATATTATACATTGTATGATGAATCTGAGAAGTATAGCAATAACCCTATTACCCAGATACCAATCACCCAATTAAAACTTATTAATCTTGCTGAAAACAATGAAAATTAAGAAAGAAGATTTGATAGGATTGTTTAATGAGCTCTATCTAGAGAATCAGAAGATTATTAATGTTAAATATGCTGGAAAGACGATATTTATGGCTTCTTTGGATAAGAATGTGAGGGTAAGGTCAATAATAAGCAAAGATGAGGTGGAATTGCTCAAACAATGTGATGAAATGCCTTCCTATGAAGATTTTAAAGTATGTTTCTATACCTCAAATGTCTTAAAATGGAAGAATCAAGAGGCAGTGCTTAAAAAAGTAGCTAAAGAAATCAATAGGGAGCCATATAAGGGAGATAGAAAAATATATCTTAGTTTTGACAGCTGTACATTAAGGCATAGAAGCAATGCAGTAATAAGGCAATTGTTGTATAATATACATAAATTTGTTGGAATTGTAATACCTCAAGGAGTAATTGACGAAGTTAAAGGATGGGATAATAAATATAAAGAAGTTGAAGAGTTGAGCAAACATGTATATGATGCGAGGAAGTTCTTAGGGCAGCTTACTTTAAATTCAAGAAAGACTAAAATAGGGTATTATGAAGCAAGAAGCATACTTAAGTCAATGTATGCTGTAAAAATAGAGTCTGAGCCTAAGGATGAAAAGATCCTGGCTTCACTTAAGAAATTCCAAAAAGACAATGATTCGGATATATTGATTCTTTCTGAGGATGCAAATTTTGTTGAAATGGCTCAATCTGATGGAATACATTCAGAGCTGATCATACAGCAAAAAGAACTTCCAATATCTGTAGAATGCACATGGGGAGAGTTCGGAAGCTTGATTTATTATACTGCTATTATATTTGGAGCTATAAAAGTGAACCATAAGAAGATATTAGGGATATGGCCAGGAAAGACGCCTGATGAATGGTATGAGAAGGTTGTTGATGTTGATTAATTGACGTAAAAGTTGAGAAAGATTTATATATAATAACAGCTTGGAATACTAATAGAAAATGGCAAAAGCAGATACAAAAATAATTTATGATGAAGAAGAGGATATACTTTCTTTGTCTAGATCTAGAAAAATAAAGGCTTCTATTGATATAGGTGATTTTATAATAGACATAGATCATGATGGGTTTGTTGCAGGTATTGAGATATTAAATGCTTCAGAAAATCTTAAGATATCAGCAGATCAATTAAAAGATTTACGAAAAGCTTCGATGGCTGTAACTTATAAGCCTAATTATGTTTATATAACATTGGTTATGCTATTTAAGGATAAAGAAAAAGATTTAGCAATACCTTTAACAGTGGATTTGGGTCATATGTCCGTAAGCACTCAAAATATGAATTTTGCTGCAGCTTAGGCTTTTCTATTAATTACTAATCTGGCCTGTTAAAGAAAGGAATGTCTTTTATTCTCATAGAACAAAGGTAATTAAAGAAAGTTTATAATATTTACCTCAAAAATTAACTACTGTAAATGCACAATCTCAGCATCTTTCAATAACTCAGCAACTAATCTCCTATGGCATTTGTCTGAAGTGTCTTCAGAGCATAGCAAGCAGGCAGTTTTCCCATCTTTTAGCAAACCAGAAATGATTTCTGCCCCCTTCCTTTGTTTCATCAATTCTAAGAACCTTTTTTCATATAAATCCCAATCCTTATCTTCCCTATACTCTTTAAAGATAGATTCATCAGGCGCAAGCTCTTGAATATGCTCGTATTCAATACCTACTAATCCAAGTATATATTTTAAGTCATTTCCCTTGGCAAATCCAGCTAATTGAGAGGAATTATTTAGCCTTATATCAATAATTTTCTGAATATTATTCTCTTTAAGCAGACTAATAAACTCTTCCAAGCTTTTCTTAGTAAACCCAATCGTATAAATTATCATTTTCAAAAATTCCCCAATGTTCTCTGGTTAACCGTCTCAACCTTGCATTTTGTAAGGTTCTTAACAATAAATCCCCTATCAACAAGTTTTGCAGCAATAAATCTCCTATGGCATTTAGTATGATCTAACTCTGAGCACATTATAGCAGCAACACTGCCAGAAACCCCTTCTTCCAATATATCAATGCCCTTTTCAAATTGATTTGAATTCATATACTTATCAAACCCCTCGGGTTGTCTTCCACCTAAAATACCCCCCATATATACATAATCTATCTCATTTTCAGATAAAAACTTTTCAAAATTTTCTTTATTAAAATCTGGAACATACTTGCTAAACGGAACACTTCTAACATCAATGACTGTATCAATCTTCTCTTGGTTTAGCAGCTCTAAAAACTCATTAAGCTGCATATTTCCATGCCCTATTAGATATATTTGTTTGGTCATTTCATTTCTTTATTGTTGTTAAAAGATAAGCAACTTCCTTAATTAATTTTATCTTTTCCAAAATCTCAGCAGGAACAAATTCCTCAACCTTGTCCTTAGGGTATGATATCCTTTCAGATTTTCTATAAAACAAACTGATCTTCTCATTATCATAATGGTCAAGATTGTTTGCACCCATAAATGATTTGATTTCCCCTTTTAATTCTTCTTCTCGTTTAGTAAGGCTGCTCAATTCTTTTTTTATTTTATAATATTCTTCTATTAGATTTGGATCTAACTCCTCTTTATTAGTTTTAGCGCTCTGAACTGAATTATTCACTTTTTCAATTGCACAAAGCCCATTAAACTCAACATTTTGCTGATAATCAGGTATTGTATGGACTCCAATTATCATGGGCCAATAATCTCCCTGAAATGGTTCGGCGGTTAAGCCTATAACTATAAATATATTATCAACTCTCAAAATATTTTTTATGTCCTCTCCACTTAATCTTAGATAAGAAGTATTTTCTTGATCCAATATATTTTTAGCAAAAGATAAAAACTTTAAATCCGTGCAGGGCAAACCTTTCAAATGTTGATTCTTTATTTTTATTGGACCTACACTAAAATCTACCCTAACATGTACATCTTCATCTTTAGATAAGCTCACCGAATCAATTGTTACAGGACCAAGCAATATCAACGATTCATTTTTTTCTTTTAATAAGTTGAGTATATTAGTATTAGTATTTGAAGTTAATAATGAATTCTCAGATTTTGCAGAAAAAAGCTTATCTCTCTCAACATCATCTAGCTTTCTCAGATATTTAATAGGTTGTTTCTCATCTATCAGATAGTTTTCTGTTTGGTATCCGTTTGGTGCATCTTTTCTTAATAGAATATCATAAACACATGAATTAGAAATATACTCATTATCGCCTAATTTAATATCATTCAAACGCAATGTCCTCTTTTTAACTGGCCTAACCCAATTTAGATTTTCATCTACTCCTGCAATACAAACACCATATTCTCTTTTAGTAACTGCCAATATAGTTATATTCATCTTAGTTAGTAATCTAGGCATTTATTTAAACCTTTCTCAAGTATCTCACCATCAGAAACAAGCCTCTCCCTTGGCCTTTGCTCCAAAGCTAATTCAGCTATTTTCATAGTTTCCTCATCTCAAACAGGAATTCTCTCGCTCTTTTCAATGAAGTCTTTGCCTTCTGCTCCTGGATGCTTTCAGTCATGTTATACTGGAACCTTGAGCGCTTATCAAGCTCAAGAGCATAAAAAGTCATGAGTTCTTCTGACCTTATAGAAGCGATTTCCAAAGCATCTTCTTTTGCATCCTGATACTCCTCCAAAAGCCCTTTCTTTATCTTATCCTTAACAAGGACCATTAAGGCATCTGAAGTAACTTTATGGACTATCTTACTCCCTATCTTATACCCAATATCAAGCAAAACCGCATTTGCAATATAAAACATGGAATAATAAGATATCACAACAACCCAAAGGTAAGGCCTTAATGCACTCTCCATGCATTCCTCTGCAAGATTAAGAGATAGATCTGCATTTTTCAAGTACATAGCACGAGCGGTTTCATTCTTCTCCTTCTTGATAAGCCCGTCCTGCAGATACCTGTCAAAATTCTTTTTGGCTTCTTTTATCATCATATCATCTCATAAAACTGTTCCATACCATATAAAATAACATTATTCTTTAAAGCTTCCTGCCCGACATTTGGCTCTTTTGCATTGATCATCTCAAGAAACTGGCTTTCTGAAAATACGAGCGGGTGTAAAGAAAGAGGAATAGAACGTGCAATTCTGTTAGCATCCTTTTCAAAGGCATCCTCAAGCCCATCAGAGCAGATAAACATTAAGTCTATATCCGAATTCTTTGTTTGCTTCTTATTGGCATATGAGCCAAAGAGCAGCAGCACATAAAGCTTGGATTTTATTCCCCCCCTAAAGATTCCAAACATAACCTGAAGGTTTTTATCCTTTAAGCTTTCTTTCCTGCGCTCAAATTCAGCTTCAAAAATAAGGGGATGGGATGAAGTGTTAAGCTTAATCCTGTTTGACTTCCCAAAAGTCTCAATCCTTACTAAAGATGCCTTTTCCAGCCTTTTTATGATGGAATAAACATTTTTATAATCCATTTTCATAGACTTAGAAATCATAAAGATGTTCAATTCTTCAGTTTTATGCTCTATCAAAAATCTTATAATATGGGATTCCTTGCTTCTCATGTTAATATCACCATAATATTATGGTATTATAACCATATATTTAAGCCTTTCGCCTTGCAGCATTAATCTCCTCTTCAATTCTAGCAGGAGTCAGTTTTTTTGTCTTGCTCCTCAATCTATTGAACTCAGAAACCAGTGTGTTTGTGTCTAACTGCTTCATCACTAATGTATCCTTATCCTTCATTGTTCTTTTATCATACTTCTTCTGGTGCTTACGATAGATATGGTCAAGCTGTTTTAAAAGTTTATTTTTAGCCATCTTTTCACCTTGTAAAGCTTTCTTTGCCATTCTGTTACTAAACCCCTTCCTTAACCTCTTCCCTAGAAAACATATTTATTGACAATTTACAATGTATTTGCGGAATCTTCTTATTGTCTTTGTCAGTTACTTTGATCAAACCCATCCCTTCAAGGTATTTTATATTCCTAAATACAACCTCATAGGGCTTATCAAGCTCTTTAGCTAGCTGATAGATATTCTTTATATTATTCCTATACACTCTTTGCAGTAATTTTATTCTTTCAGGGCTAAACACCTTGCTAAATATTTCAGGAGTCATGACTAATCCTTTTTCTGGCTTATCCATCCCTTTCTTTATTCTTTCATTAAGCTCTTTGTTATACTTGCTTATTGATTCAACAATCTTTATTTCCATTTTCATTCTCCAAAATCAATATTTTCATTAAATTTTTCATTTAATATTCTTGAGCTAATCTCTTTTATAGTTTTTTCAGCTTCCTCAAAACTCAGCTCAACTCTTTTCACTTTATCTTTATTGTAAATATGGATATGGCTTCCCGCCTGGCCTTCATGCGGATAATTATCAATCCTGCAAATCTCTATCCATTTATCCTTATCAAAGTAAAGCATCTGAAGCTTCCACTTCAGCAGCTCAGGATATTCATCAACTGCTTCCCTCTTCATGAGGTTCTTTACGAGTCTTACATTTTCACTGTAAAACTCATTTAAATCGTAAATGAGTATCTTCATTTACTCCCCAGTATATGACTTATCGGGTCATATATATAAACCTTTTGATTTTCCATTTCAAAACCATATGAGCAAAACTAAGTTATAAACCCTGCTGCCACTTGGCAAGTGGCAAGTGCTATGTGGATTTTAACCCTACAACGTCTATAAAGCTCAAATTCCAGCTATAGCAAAGAGCACAAATATTTGAGCAATAATTAATGCTCTTTGCTTATTACGAAAAGACAAAATTGCTCAATTAATTTTGTCTTTGAGTATAGATAGGGTTGGCAAGTGGTAGATTAGCAATATTTTTATACCTACTCTTCTTCTGTTTAAACTATGGGCAGAGCACCAAGCCACAAAAAAACAAGTATCCCTAAACCAGCATGGGCTAAAGAGCAGGATGAGTTTCATAGTAAAACTAAATATCCTTATTGTAAAGGCACTTTTCCGGATTGTCCTGCTGAAATAAAACCAGAAGAAGTTAACAGTTTATGTAAGGTTTGCCCGATTTATAAGAAATAATGCCTCATTCTTTCTGTTTGATTTATTTTCAAAGCCTTTAGAAACGCAACCTTTTAATATACTCTATTATTAACTAAATTCTTGACAAGGGGGATGATAATATGATTGAAGCAGCAGAACTATTGAAAAAACTAAGAGAACAAAAGCCATTAGTGCATCATATAACCAACTGGGTAACTATATATGACTGTGCAAATATAGTCAGGGCAATAGGCGCTCTGCCTGTAATGGCTCATGCAAAAGAAGAAGCAGCAGACATGGCTAAGATTGCAAATGCATTAGTCCTTAACATAGGAACTTTAACAATAGAATTAATAGAATCAATGAAATTAGCAGGAAAAGCAGCAAATGAAAAAGGGATTCCAATCATCCTGGATGCAGTAGGTGTCGGAGCAACAAAATTAAGAGATGATAAGGCATTTGAACTCTTAAATGAGTTAAAGATTGACATAATTAAAGGAAATTCTTCAGAGATAGCAAAACTAGCAGGAGAAAACGTGCAGACCAAAGGCGTTGAAGCAACAAAGGTTGAAGCAAACCTTATAGATGTTGCAAAGAAACTAGCAAACGAAAAAAACTCAACTGTTGTAATTACAGGCAAAGAAGACATTATCACAAACAGCAAAGAAACTTATCTATGCAAAAACGGCCATGAGATGATGAGCAAGTTTGTAGGCTCTGGCTGCATGGCTACATCAGTAATCGCCTCTTTCGCAGCAGTTGAAAAAGACTATGCAAAAGCAGCAGCTTCAGCATTAGTATGCTTTGGCATTGCAGGTGAATTAGCAGCAAGAAGAGCTTCAGGTATAGGAACATACAAAGAAGCATTCTTTGATGAAATCTTCAACCTCGACGAATCAGACATCAAAGAAAGGATAAAGCTTGAAAAGAAGTAAAAAACAAGCAAAAGAAACAAATAAGATGGCATATACTCTAAACAATCTTGGTTTATACTTCATAACAGACAGCAAACTGACAAAAAAGACAGTGCTCCAAGATGTAGATTCAGCAATAAAAGCAGGATTAAAAATAATCCAGTACAGGGAAAAGGAAAGCTCATCAAGACTGATGTACCAAGAAGCAAAAGAGATAAAAGAACTGTGCAAGAAAAGCAGCGCATTATTAATAATCAATGACAGAATCGACATTGCATTGGCAGTTGACGCAGACGGTATCCACTTAGGCAACAATGACATTCCTTACAAAGAAGCAAGAAAACTATTAAGCAACAAGATTATAGGATTGACAGTTCATAACCTGCAAGAAGCAAAAGAAGCACAAAGATTAGGTGCAGACTACATCGGGGTAAGCCCAATATTCGAAACAAAGACAAAATCAGATGCAGGGGCTCCAGCTGGTTTAAAACTAATCGAAGAAATTAAAAAAGAAGTTGCTCTTCCTATTGTAGCTATTGGTGGAATAAACCTAGATAACATCGATAGCGTAATAAGCTCAGGCGCAGGCTCAGCAGCAGTCATTTCAGCAATAATAACTAAGGATAATGTTGAAGCAGAATGCAAAAAGTTTATAGCCAAGTTCAATCAATTATAATAGAAATTTTAATAAAAATCAAAATAAAGGAGAATAATCTATCAAAATGACTCAATTAGAAAAAGCAAAATTCAACGACATCAGCAAAGAGATGCAGGAAGTAGCAAAAAAAGAGAATATTGAATTAAAACAACTAGTCAAAAAGATAGCAGAAGGAAAGATAGTGATTCCGGCATCCACTTTGCACAAAAACCTTGATCCCATTGGAATAGGTGAGGGACTAAAGATAAAGATCAACGCTAACCTTGGTTCTTCTCCAAATAAAGTAGATATAAATGAAGAACTGGAAAAACTAAAAATCTCAATTAAATACGGTGCAGACACAGTCATGGACTTAAGCACAGGCGGAGACATAGACAAAATCAGAAAAATAATAATAGAAAACTCCACAGTTCCAATTGGCACCGTGCCCATTTATCAAGCAGTAATTGAAAAAGGCTCAATAGAAGACATGACTGAAAGCGATTTGATAAGGGGCATAAAAAAACACATAGAAGATGGCGTTGATTTTATAACAGTCCATTCAGGCATAACTCAAGATTCAATCAAGCTCGTAGAAAAAAGACTTATGGGTGCAGTAAGTCGTGGAGGTTCTTTCCTTATCAAATGGATGAAACACAACAATAAGGAAAATCCATTATATGAATCATTTGACAAGATCATTTTTTGGGCAAAAAGACACGACGTTACTCTAAGCTTGGGGGATGGATTAAGGCCAGGCTGCTTAAAAGACGCAACAGACAAAGCACAATTACATGAACTTAAAATTTTAGGAGAGCTCCAAAAAAAATCTTTCAAAGAAAACGTCCAATCAATGATAGAAGGCCCTGGTCATCTTCCATTAGACCAGATAGAATACAACATCAAGCTACAAAAGAAGATGTGTAGCAATGCGCCTTTCTATGTCCTTGGACCATTAGTAACAGACATTGCACCTGGCTATGACCACATCACTTCAGCAATTGGTGGAACTCTAGCAGCATTCCACGGTGCAAATTTTTTATGCTATGTCACGCCAAGCGAACATTTAGGCCTTCCAACAATAGAAGATGTAAAAGAAGGAGTTATAGCTTCAAAGATAGCTGCTCACGCAGCAGATATCGCTAGAGGCCTAAAAGGCGCAAGAGACTGGGATGATAAGATGTCAGAAGCAAGAGCAAACTTAGATTGGAAAAAGATGATTGAATTATCAATAAACCCAGAAAAAGCAAAACAAGTAAGGGAAAGATGCCAGCCAGATGATCCATTAGTATGCTCAATGTGCGGAAAGTTCTGTTCTGTAAAGATAAATAAGGAGATGAGGGAGAAAAAATAAATCATCCCACTATGCACTTCAATTCTTTCTTGCATCTGTTTTTCAACTCATCTAAAGTCAGCATGTCATACATCTCAATCAACTTCTTTATTTTAGCATTGGCCGTATTAATCTTGAAAAGCTTTGCCTTGCCAACTTCTCTGGTATGGATTATTATTTTGTTATTAATCAATCCATCCCAAATCCTATACAATGTTGCTCTCCCTATTCCGGAATTCTCTGCAATATCAGTTATGGAAAAATCTAATTCTCTTTCAGTTAATAAGTAATCCAACACCCTTATCATGGGGGAGTCACCCATAAATTCTATAAATAACGATTTTGTTTTCATAGCATCAACAAAACAGGAATAATTGACCGGTTCCCTTTTTCTTTGATAATCTCTTTAATTTTGTCATACCTGTCCATGTTTAGGTAGTATTTCCAGCCATGCTCTTTTTTCTTTTTGCAGCAGACATTCTGCTTTATTAGGGCCTCTAGAATAATCTCAACTTTGTCTAAATCACCTTTAGGCACGCCTGATTTTAGAACATGGATATAAACAGACCCTTTTCCAAAGCAATTTTGGTCAAATAGCTTTTTTGTAATAGTCCTGCTAATTCTTATATACTCACTCTTCTTTATGCTTGCCATCAAAAAAATAATGAATTAAAACTATATAAAGTTATAGTCTAAATTTAGTCCCTTAAGGGTCTAAATAGAAACCTTTAAATACAAGGCACGCTTTACTCAATTTACAATGGAAAAATCAGTATTTTTAAAAGAAGAAGGAAACACGCCAAAAAATAGGATATGGAGCTTTTTGATAGTTCATTCAGAATATGATTATTCAATGAAGGATATTGCTCGCTATTCTAAAGTAGGCTACACTACATTAAAAGGGTTATGGAAAGAATTTAAGGAAAAAAATATAGTTACTCAGACAAGAATTGTTGGAAAAGCAAAAATGTACAGGCTAAACCTTAAAAATCCAGTAGTAAATAAATTTATAGATTATTATTGGGCTGTAGTTGATTCTGTTGTTAAAAGAGAGAATTGTATCAAAGAAGAATCATTGAATCATTCACCTTCCTTAGATGCAGTGGCAGTTTCAGTTAGTCATATCTAAACTTTAAAAATGAAACTCTCAAAACTAGGTGAATTCGGTCTTATAGGCAGGATCTACAAAAAGGCAAAAAACAAAGACGTTTTAGTAGGGATAGGCGATGACGCAGCAATCATAAAAGCAGGAAACAAGCTTTTAGCTATCACAACAGACACCTTAGTCGAAGGCGACCATTTTTCTTTTGAATATTTCACTCCAAAACAAGTTGGAAAAAAAGCGATTGAGATAAATGTCTCAGACATAGGCGCAATGGGTGGCATCCCAAAATACGCTCTTGTTTCTTTAGTCCTTCCAAAAGACCTGGAAGTAGGTATAATAGAAAAGATCTACAAAGGCATGAGAGAATCAGGCGACCACCATAAACTAGACATAATAGGCGGTAATATCACCCACGGAACTCAATTAGTTATAGACATTGATATGATCGGAGAAGTAAAAAAAGAAAACCTCTGCTTAAGAAGCCACGCAAAACCAGGAGACTTTATCATAGTAACAGGCGATTTAGGAGCAAGCACTGCAGGTTTAAACATATTCAGAAACAAGCTAATCAATCACAATTATGTAAAGCAAAAGCACATAGAACCAAAAGCTAAGCTAAATAAAGTAAAACCATTCTTAAAATACATAAATGCAATGATAGATGTTTCAGATGGATTGGCTTCAGAAGTAAAACACATCTGCGAGCAAAGCAAGACAGGCGCAGTAATCTACACAGACAACATTCCAATAAAAGACGAAACAAGAGACGCAGCAAAAGCAGTAAAAAAGGAAGCCTTAGACTACGCCTTATACGGCGGAGAAGACTTCGAATTAGTATTCACAGTAGAAGAAAAAAACCTAAACAAAGTCAAAGGCTTTCTTGTAGGAGAAATCACCAAGAAAAAAGGAGTTTACCTCTACAGCAAAGGAAAAAAAACTCTATTAAGCAAAAAAGGATACGATCATTTTAATGTTTAGCATTATCTAACACCTAATTAGTATACTGCTCCTCCTTTTATCATCTTATCTATATTAGTACTTATTAGCCTATTCTAGGATGTATTTTTTGAACCAAAACTATTTAAACAGCTTAATCAAAAAAAGCATTGGTGGTTTCAATAATAAAAGAAGAACAACTGATAGCATTAGACAAGGCAAACAAAAAGCAGTTTAAAGACTCTAAAGGCTATTATGAATTTCTTATGTTTGAAGTCCAAAAGCACATTGTAGAGATAAATGATTTAAAAGAAAACAAAAACCCTCACGTAAAAAAAGAGATAGTTGACTTAGCTATTCTATCAAAGATGCTTGCATTGAATGAAGGCGCCAACAAAGGCACTTACAATGAAAGATTAAAAAAATTTAAAGAAAAATCAAAGCAGAGCTTTGAAGGTTTTAGAAGCGAAGCTTCTAAACCATTTAGAAATCAAAAGATTTCTAAAAGTTTATCAAACAAGTTTGATAAAAAGATTAATTCTTGACTATCCTACCTCTCCCCCGCCCCTTTGTATGTTACCCCCATAAGAAAACAACCCAGTTTCTGTATCAAGTTCTATTGTGATGTTATCATTCATATTAATCCAATACCCATAACCTGGTTTTAATATTTTAAGTTTATTAAGTACATCTGGCTTATTCTTGTCATAAGATTGCCACGAGTTATTTGAATATCCCATCACTTTACTGTAACCAATGCCAGATAAAGCAAGGCCAATATCATTTTCTTCTTTAGATATATATCCTATAAGATTCCACCTAGCATCCAGGTCGTAAACAATATTCTCTTCAGGTGTTATCAAAACACTCAACAAGATAGGTTCATTAGCCTTTATCCAATACCCATTTATTGACTTTATCTCCTCTAGGCTATTTGTAGAATCAAATGGTTTATACTTCTTCCATCTCTCATCTTCATAAGAGAATATCCCTGCTATCTTGTCTTTTACAGGAGCAAAAACATTCTCTATAGATTCATTCAATGGCAAAGGCATCGAAATAAGATTCCATCCTTCGTCCAATGTAACATTATACCTTTTATTCAGATCCAGAACAGTTATTATGACAGATTCTTTCTTGATCAATAATCCATCTGATGCAATTATATTTACATCATAAGTGCCATTGTCATAATATGTTGTTCTCCAGACAAAAGAATCCCCTTCTTTTACAAACCGAGAATCATCAATAGCTAAAATGATTGTATCATTATCATAATCAAATGAGCTTACAGATATATTAATTTCCTTATTCTCCTCATAGTCTCTTTTGGTATCTACATAGACTAATGGTACACTGTTTGTATTGATGAGGTAAGTATAGCTCTTTTTTTGGTTTAAGTAAGTCATCTCAATAGTTAAAGTATAACTTTGATCCTCTTTCTTAAGGTTAGACAGTTGTATCTGTTCTGTATTCAACCCTTCATTCATCTGATTATTTATAGTCCCATTCTGTAATATTGTATAATTCCTCATCAAGTAATAATCCATCCTTAAATTGAAAGATTCATTTGAATATGAATAGATATCTAATGGAATAATCTGGTCTTCTTTTGCACTGATAGGTATATTCGCTTGCAATTCAATAATGGAAGTCTCAATATAGAAATCCTTGTAAGAGGCAGTTTCATTGTTATATAAGAATTCTACACTATACTTTAGGAAACCTTCTTCAGAAGGGGCAAAGAAACTTGCATTATATTCAGTTATACTTGTGTTTATTTCCTCTTCATAGACTTTATTGTTATCTTTATCAAATATAGCTAATAACCCATTTACAGAATCATCTCTCATGTTCATTAGCTTAACACCTATCTGTATTTCCTGATTAATCTCGCTTTTTGCAGGACTCATGATTTCTTTCACTAGGACAGGGCTTATTGCAATATACTCAATAGAATAATTGAATTTCCTGTAAAGCTTAAACTTCCCCTCTGTACAGTTAACAACCTCAACAGGATATATTATAGCAGCAACTTCCTGAGAATCATCTGAATATCCGCTAGAGAATTCAACACGCACTGCCTGGTTTTCATAATAACATGTTCTGTTTACAAGATCAAACTCATAGGCTGGAAGATCTTCAACTGTCAATTCAACCAGATCATAAGCTGCATCAACTGTAACATTCATGATTATTGTGTTTTTAGGAAAATAAGTTGTCCTTACTGATTTAGGGAGTACAAGTTCACCATATTCAAGATTAGAAAAAGTGTTTGAAGCATTGATGATTGTAAAGTTTCCTTCCTCGGATAATCCATACTCGTTTATGCTAAATACCAGATGTTTTCTGAATTTGGAATAATTTCCTTCTTGCCCAATATATTCTATTCCGTCTGCAAGATTTTGCAGGAAGTTTTTGCAGTTGTTCTTTATTTTATTCAAATCATATTCATCCATCCTGATTTTCTGCATGGGATTCCCATACAATGCATATGACTGTAGAACTAATCCGATATAATTATTGGAATCAGAGCTTGAGCCACCATTATAATGGAAATTCCTTGCATCTCTGAAAAGCTGGCCAACTGTTTTTTTATTGTAAAGCATGCATAAAGTAGAAGTTACAAACTGCTCTGTGTTGAATGACATTGGTGCTATTATTGTAGAGTCTCTCACAAGCCTTGAAACAAAGCTATCTTCTTTAGGCAGATATGCACCGCCATATGGCGAATCTAATATGAACAGGGGATTGCTTTTCTTAAAATCTTCTTGCCATCTCTTGATATCATTTGGTTCTCTTTCTTCATAATAGGCAGATATCTTAAGAGGATCTATCTGTCCACCAGCTTCTAATACCAGAAGTTCGTTTTTTTCCATTTCATCCATCAAATCTTCAAAAGAATCAAGACCCCAAGCAGTCTCTAGATCGCCAAATCCAAATTGTTTTTCTAATACTGATCGTTTGATCAGGGAATTGCTTCCTCCCTGGCTAACTCCGCTATAATATGTAGCCCCTTTTAAGTCTATAGAATTTCTTTGCATCTGTTTTATCATCTCTGCAGGAGACTCACCCACTATCCTAGAAACCGATGAAGTTTCCTGATAAGTCACTACAGCTGAAGCTAAATTGACCATCAACAGTATGAACAATACACTTATAAAAAATTTATACTTCATATCCTTTATCCCTCACGATCTTAAGCTTTCTCTCTCCACATTTTGGACATATCAATCTATCTTTCCCTATATCAAAAGATCTCATTTCTTTAGGATAGTCTATCAGATCCCCGTTACATTCTTTGCATTTAGTACCCTTCATCAGCTCACTTAACTCTTCATTACAGTATTCCACAACTTTCTTGCATTTTTTACAGCCAAAAGAAGAACAATAATCACCTCTCTGCATAAACCTATAGTAAAATCTCCCGCAACAATTGCAGTTTTCACATTTGAATCTATAATAGGTCATTATTGGATCAACCCCTTTATTTCATGCACCATACTATCCATATTTTCTAAATATTCATCCGGAGAACCAAATTCATTTATTGATGTTCCCTGAATATACCTATTTATCAAGCTGTCAGAATCGCCCAAATTGAATTTGTTTTGTAAGTTTACAGGTATGTGGCTATCAATTCTGTTCTTTAATGCAGCATCTCCAAATTCATGTGCCTCAGCTTTAAGCTGCAACAACGTGTCATATTCTCCACCCGATGCCAGATTATTGAGGAGACCATCAGAAACATCATCCAGTTCTACACTCTTTATTTTACCTACAAAATTGCTGTTATCTGCAAGATTATTCTTCAACAATTTATTTGTAGAAAGATCATCAAAACGCCTTGCTATCAGTTCAACATCGGGCTTATCAAAGTCAGTTATGTGCTCGAATACAGAATCTCCTTCTTGAAGATTTAGTATCTCATGTATCTTAGCATGAGACAGTTCATGTTTCGCAGTTATTTCAATGAGCTCATCAGCATCTTGTTTAACCCATTTTCCAGCCCCATCTAAATATTCTTCTGCGATTATTATTTCTTTTGTAGTTCTATCATATATTCCTGGGGCTCCGCTAGGTATCCTTTTCTTTATCTTGATATCTTTTATATAACTTTCACCAATCTCCAAAGCATCATCTGTTTCTCCGATAGACTTGATGAAACGTGCATTATCAACTTGACTAAATGGCATATTATCCAGTTTGTTTAGATTATCCCCTATAAACCTAGCAGAGCCTTTGGCCATATACCGGTTGTCTTCAATCGTCTTTGCAACTTGCTCAAATGCTTCATCTCCTATCGATTTAGAACTTCGTAACCTTTTGAAATATTTATTTATGAATTCATCAACATTTTCGAACATTCTCATTAGCCTATTGTTCAAAACAGCATCATCAAAACTTCTAATTACTTGTTTTCCTGGTCCTGAAGAAACTAAGGGTATAGCTGCAAATCCTATCGCAGCACCACACCACCCCACCCCATCTTGATTCACATAACATGAATCGACTACATCAGTGGCATCAGCTATTCCATCTAATATCACTCCAGCTGTCAACAATACAGCAGGAGCTGCTGTCCCTCCAGAAAATACTATGAGTGCTCCAACACCGACACCCATTGCAGCATAACCTGCATATTGTACCCCTATATGGAACATATATGCAGACTCTCCTTTTAACTCAACTAGGTTTCCATCTTCAACCATCTTTGAAAAAAAACCAAGAACATTTGCATCATTTGTATTGATGACCAATGCATATTCATCATTATCCCAGACATTTGGCTGCATAAATGCAGCATCTCTGTTTACATCACCAGCAACAAAAGGCATACACTTGAAAGCATTATTATTCTCTTCAGTGCCTATTATGATTACTGTCTTTCCTTTAACTTCAGCGAACCACCTTTCATCTACGCAATAAGCATCTTTACCATCCATCTCAGTGAAATCAGGATTATATCTTTTATCCTCAAATGCTTTTTTCAATCTGTCTATTTGGGTTCTTTGTTCAGGTGTTACATCGTGAGGGGTTATTACTAATACATTTTTTCCGTCATATTTTCCGTTAATCTTGAACATCTCATAATAGTTTGAGAAAGGCAAGACCTTTTTTTGTGAATAAGGCGTATCAGTGTAAATGTTTTTTATCTCTTTCTTTTCCCAGAATATCCAGCTTTTCTTTACAGTTTCGATGCTTCTTCTATAATATGGCACAACATAATCATCACCTACTACCATCACATCACTGCAGTCAATACACTTACTGCTCACAAATTCTCCTACTGCTGCAGAATATGAATTATCTGTCATGTAAGGTTGGGATATCTTCTCATTATAGGAGCCGAAGGAATTAAAGGGGTTACTCTTTCCAATCTCACCATAATATTGTGAAAGGTCATAGACTACTCCATCGTTTTCTGCATTTTGGTAAGCTTGACTCAGCAATGAATTTACTCCTCTTGGCTGGCTTGAAAATCTTTCATTCAGTTTTTTGCTGTCTGTTAATATTACCAAACTAGGGTAATAGATTATGTTGACAATTGTAAATCTTTCATTTAGCACTATCTTATATTTTCCTTTTTCAGCACTACCTTTGACAGTTAAGCTACAGCTGTTTTCACCTGCCACTAAATTTATCAATCCATTTGGACAATCTCCGCTAAATACACTTGAATCATATTGTAAGTTAGCAGAAGCACCTCTCTCAGAATATATATTAAGCTTTAATTTATCATTTGGCTGTTTGTTCACATCTACACCAATACCTGCATAATCGACCCACATATCCATATGTGTAGGGTATATTGAACACTTTCCTGTTCCTTCAACAGATTGAGTATCACAGAACTTATTTATCCCACATGCATCAGTAAGTTTTTTCTCATATTTCTTCCCATTACTTACACATTGATAAACATCCCCATTTTCACAGAAAAACTCACCATGGTTAGAACAATCATCTTGCCAGATTATTGGTTCACAAGCATCTGGACCAGAAACCTGGTTGCAGTAATAATCACCAAATTTAGCGCATTCAACATCGCTGTTACAATCACAGCTGTACGATGATCCATCAGGTATATTGCAATGGTGGCAGTTATTGTTCACACATCCATCATCACATTCAATATTATTGCCCCATTCCAAACAAATATCTGTATCATAATCGCCGCAAGTTTGTTTTGTGTTTGAATCTATACATCGTGTTGATCCTTCAGATAAACATCCGTTAGTGCAGATATCAGTACCGCACTTACCATCCATCTGGCAATTTCCAGAACAGCACTCAGCTGTAGAACTCCCTGGCGTTGAGCATGTCTGTCCATCTGCTTTGCACGTATTGCAAGCACCATTAGAGCAACCATAATTACAGCTTGTGCCAATCTCATCATAACAT
>Ga0180007_10001880_pt1 | contig 26417 bp, 22 predicted proteins | sample MM_PC_MetaG_FD_121122 | JGI IMG/M metagenome (GOLD analysis project Ga0180007, IMG submission 121122) | Groundwater microbial communities from the Aspo Hard Rock Laboratory (HRL) deep subsurface site, Sweden - MM_PC_MetaG | ecosystem: Environmental > Aquatic > Deep subsurface > Groundwater... | reverse complement strand
GCAGCGGAAAACTGCATGGGACATAAGAAAAAGATGGATTACCGGGTGGTACCTAATTGCATATATACGGTTCCTGAAGTTGGAATGGTTGGCATAAACGAAAAGCAGGCCAAGGAACAATACACAGAAGTTCTGGTTGGTTCATTTCCTTTTTCAGCCTGCGGAAAAGCTGTTGCAAGCGGAGATACAAAAGGCTTTGTAAAAGTAATTGTAGATAAAGCATCCGGCAAAATAGTAGGGACCTTTATAATTGGAGGAACGGCTACGGATATGATTCATGAGGCAGCCTTAGCCATGCAAAAGGGAGCTACTATTGAAGAGATAATAGAAACTATCCACGCACATCCGACATTAAGTGAGTCTTTCCACGAGGCGGCTATGATTGCAGCCAAGAGGCCACTACATTTTATGTAGTTTGAGGCATTAAATGAGTAGTATAATATTTGAACCGATAAAAAGACAGGTCTACTGTTCAGAAGAAATTTCTATCGCAGAGATTGCCCGTAATGCCGGAGTGAGTCTGGTTTCCTCATGTGGCAGCCAAGGCTCCTGCGGCAAATGCAAAGTCCGCATACTTTCGGGTGGGGTATCACCTCCTACAGACAAGGAAATAGATAAAATCGGTGCGGAAGGTATTGCCCATGGGTACCGACTGGCTTGTTTGGCAAGGGTGTATGAAGACGTTACGGTAGAAATTCCAGCAGAAAGTATGGTTGATTCTCATCAATTGCAGGTTGCCGGCAACGGCAAGACGGTGGCTTTGGAACCTGTGGTGCAGCAATATAACATAAGTTTATTTCCTCCCGATATGCTGGACCAAAGGTCGGACCAGATAGCAATGTTCGATTATCTCAACCATGAATATGGATTAAAAGAAATTGATATTGATCTGCCGGTACAACGTACTCTTTCCAACATCTTACGCAAGTTTGAATGGCAGGCAGGGATTGTATTGCGAAACAGAGAAATAATCCAGACAGGCAAGCCGGAAGGGAGAATGCTTGGTCTGGCTGTTGATCTTGGAACAACAAAGATAGCAGCATATCTTGCAGACCTGCAAACAGGAGAAATTCTGGCTGCAAAGGGCGTAATAAACCAACAAACTACCTATGGCGATGATTTGATGGTTCGTTTAGCACACGCTATAGAAAAGGATGAAAAACCTCTCCGTATAGGAGCAACAGAAGATATTAACAAACTGATAGCAGATTTATGTTCAGAAACAAATCTTGACATTGAAATGATTGTCGAAGCGGTTGTTGTCGGCAATACAGCCATGCATCATCTGTTTCTTGGTTTACCGGTCAGGCAACTGGCTCTTGCACCATACATACCGGCAATAAGAACTTCAGTAGATATTAAAGCCAGGGATTTAGGTTTAAACATTGCCCCCGGCGCTTATATCCACATGTTGCCCAATATTGCCGGATTTGTGGGCGCAGATCATGTTGCCGTACTTATTGCAACGGAAATCTACAATACAAAGAAAGTTTCTATAGCTATAGATATCGGCACAAATACGGAGATAACCCTTTCCGCACACGGAAAATTGTTTTCCACATCCTGCGCATCGGGGCCTGCTTTCGAAGGCGCTCATATTAAAGACGGTATGCGGGCATCTAATGGTGCTATTGAAAAAATAAAAATAACAAATTCAACTGTGGAATGCAAAACTATAAACAATGATCCGGCAATCGGTATTTGTGGTTCCGGAATTCTGGATGCGGTTGCTCAATTGCGTAAAGCCGGTGTTATTAATCGCACCGGAAAAATGTGTGATCATCCACGTATAAAAGGCGGGCCCAATGGACAGGAGTTTGTCCTTGTGCCTGCAAAAGACAGCGGAAGTGGCAAAGATATTGTTATAAACGAGACGGACATCAGTGAAATATTACTTGCCAAAGCTGCGATAGCAGCAGGCATGAATATCCTTTTGGAAGAGGCGAAACTTAATTTCGATGATGTTGAAGAAATCATAATCGCAGGTGCTTTTGGTAGCTATATAGACGTGATCAGTGCCATTGAGATTGGAATGTTTCCGCAACTTCCTGTTGAGCTGTTTTCGCAAATAGGAAATGCAGCCGGTACCGGAGCCAAATTAGCACTTCTTTCAAAAAAACAAAGAGATCTGGCGGCAGACGTTTCCCGTAAGGCGAATTATATCGAGCTGACTAATCATCTTCAGTACCTGCGCAAATTCTCCCGCGCAATTCGGCTTCCGGTATAAATGATAAAGCTTAAAAAAAGATCATAGCAGTAATAAGTAAAAAAGAATTCTCCGGTATTAAACAGCCCTTTTGCTGTTTGATGTCTTGCCTGACAACGCATAGAAGCTGATGCGATTTGCAAAAGGGCTGTTTAATGCCGGAGAGAAAGATAAATATAACACAAAAAATGTAAGGGGAGGAAAAAAGAGATGAAGAAAATTGGGAATTTAAAATATTTTGGAATGTTCATGTGTTTTTTGTTTGTTCTGCTTTTGTGTGAGGGTATTGTCAATGCAGCGGAGTTGTCGAAAGTAATCGACAAAGCAAATTGCAGCCTATATAAAGATCTTTTGATTCCGGCAATGTACAGTGCGGTTGAAAGGGGCGATTATATTGTTACACCGGGAAAAATAAATTTCAAATATAAACATACCGATAAATTTCTTGCAGCGAGCGCAAAAAATGAAGGGAAATTTGATATAACTCCTGATGGCGATTTGATAGATAAACGTACCGGGAAATACCCGGAAAATATTTATGGCTATCCTTTTCCCAAAATTGATCTTAAAGATCCCAAAGCCGGGGCAAAGATCATATACAACTCCAATTTCCAGAGATATCGTCTTCTGGGATCAAAAGATCAAATTCATATTTCATGGATAACACCAAAAGGAGAGGAGCGCTATGTTTCAGGTATTGATTACCGCCTTTATATGAATGGCCGAGCACCCGGTCAGGAACTAAGAAATCCTGAAAAAGTACTGACCTACGAATTTGAAAGAGTTTTGGAGCCAATGACTATGAAAGGAACCAACACATTGGCTTCTATTTATATGAACGAAAGGGCCGATAGCAATTATGCTTATGTTCCTGCCATTCGCAGGATTAGGCAAACCGGCTCAACGACAAGGTCCGACCCCTTCATGGGTTCTGATTCGTGGTTGGATACAAATTACGGATGGGGCGGAAAAGACAGAACAATGAAATGGACGTATATAGGTGAAAAAACAATTCTGGTTGGTTTTACCAGTCCCAATATAGTGCCTGCGCAGGATTTGCCTGATGGAATGATAAGCAGAGTATTTCCTTTTACCGGTAAACATATCAACCTGGGCTTTCAGGACCCAAAATGGAAGGGGATATCCTGGGCGCCTATTAATTTGACATATGTTCCAAGAAAAGTATGGGTTGTTGAACAGATGCCTAAAGATCCTTATTATAACTGGGGTTTGCACGTAAATTATATTGATCAGGAAACTAATGTCATATGGTTCAAGGAGGTGTTTGAACAATCAGGTGATTTCCGGACATGGTTTTCTATCGTGGCGCATTACAGTGAAACCCCAAGCGGTAAAAACAATGTAGGGGATCATGATGCTCAACTATATATTGATGAAAAATCTCGTCACGCTACTTGTGTAAGCCGGGGAGCGGGTCCGGAAAATACTTTGTATGCACCTGCTTCAATACTTGATGCCAGCTTTTTTAATGTAAATAATTTCTTATTGTTGTCTAAATAATAATATTTATATTTATTGCAGTATAATATTACTGCGGTGTCTTTTAAAATATAACACTGCAGTAATATATTATTTTTATTTAGATACAGGAAAATTATAATATACTAACAAGTAATGCATATTGCAAGGAGTTGAAATTATGAATGATTTAGCAATGGCTTCAGGCATGGGAGAACCTTTAGTACCCTGGATTTTTGAAATTGTACTACCTCTGGTCTGGCTGGGCATAGCAGCCTTTCACTTCAGCCGTACACGACGCACCGGGGTGCTCTCTTTATCTGCACTGCTTTTTTTAGGCGGCACGACTATGTGGTGGCAGGAGTGGTATGCCGACTGGGGAGCTTATCTTCTTTTCAACTATAATTTTGCCCAGATTCCCTGGGGTCCGACCTTGTGGACTGCGCCAAGCAAACCATGGGCGGTTATTCCAAGCTATGGCTGGTACTTTGGTATAGTTTTTGCCCTGCTTGTCATGCTTGCGGAGCGTATAAAAAAAGCCAGACCGGCCTGGAGTTCGTTGCGTTCTACGGCAGTAGTTGTTATCCCAATATTTTATTTATGGGATCTGGCTGTCGAAGGGGTTTCGGCCTCACTAGGCTGGTTCAGCTATACAAATATTCTTGGTCCGGCACTGATAACGGCGCGTGGTAATTTCCCTCTGGTATGGCCGATCTTATATTTTGTGTTTTTTGCCGTTATGGTGGTCTGGCTTTTTGTCCAAAAAGATGAGACCGGCATTTGGCTGCATGAGCGTTTGTTCGGTGTGCATCGTATGGCTTCCGGCGCTAAGCGTGAATTTGCCCGTTTTCTGGTCTGGTCGCTTACTATGAACATTATGTTCTGGTTTGTATATAATTTGCCTACAATACTGTTGCGTGTCGCCTTTGGTGGGCCGAGTACGCTTGTTCCCTGATATGATATTGGTAAGGTAAAGGTTCACTTTGTGTTTATAGTATCAGAGAAAGGAAAGCGTAATGAATCAATTGGCTCCTGTTATGCCGGTGATGCCTGCTCCTTCTCCTGAGGGAATAATCTTTTTAATTGTTTGTATAATTATTGTTGTAGCGCTGCTGCTATGGTGGGCGCTGTCAGACGAGCGCAAACGCGGCCCGGTAATGCCACTGATTTTTATGGGCGCTGCTATTTCATCCTTCCTTATAGAGCCGGTGTTTGATAACACACTATTGTACTGGTTTCCAACAGAAAATCCCCTCTCCGTTTATTCCGCATATGGACGTACAATACCGTGGTTCATACCATTCGGATATGCATGGTTTATTGGTGGTGCCGCGTATTTGCTACTGCGCCGTTTTGAACGTGGCGTCTCTGTTAAACAGGCCATGTCGTATTTTTTTGCACTGGTCTTTATAGATTGGTTTGCGGTATCGGTTTGTGAATGGCTTGATTTAAGCGCATTTTATGGCAACCAGCCGTTTCACTATTTTGGTTCACCACTATGGTTTTCGTTTGCAGATGCTACCGGCGGCTTTGTGCTTGGTGCGGCGTTGTATGCTTTGCTACCTCATCTGTCCGGCGCACGCAAGTTGCTGCTGCTGTTTTTGCCGACTTTTATTTACGGTGGTGTGCTTGGTTCGACCACCGCACCGGTCGCACAGGCACTCAACTCCGGATGGTCTGAAACTATTACGTGGTTATATGGTGCTATTACAATTGGCTTGTGCTGCCTGCTTGTTTTTGTCATCAGCAATATTTTAGCCAGTTTTTCACAGCGCCTTTACAGATAGAAGTAAAAGAAATATTAATATTACAGATTATAAAATCTGTTATTTATGAACGTTATTAAATAGTAAATTGGTAAATGAAAAGGATTTTATAAAATGGCGGAGAAGTATGATGTAGTGGTTGTTGGTGCCGGGCATAACGGATTAATGGCTGCGGCATATCTTGCAAAGGCAGGTGTTAATGTTTGTGTAGTAGAAAGCAGAAACAATGTAGGCGGCGGAGTATTTACTGATGAAATAACAGTGCCGGGATTTAAACATGATGTTTGCTCTACCTGGCATGGTCTGATTTATCCGAATCCCGTAATACAAAAAGATGAACTTAGATTGTTATCCAAATTTGGGTTGGAATATATTACTCCCGATACATTTACAGGAGTAAACTTTGATGATGGTACGTATTTTACTCAATATCGTAGTCTTGATAAAACCTGTGAGGGAATAGCTAAATTTTCACAACATGATGCCGAGGCCTATCGTAAATTCCATGACTGGTCGTTTCAGTTACTGGATATGCTGCTTATGGGAATGTATAATCCTACTCCAAGCTTTGGACAAACAATGGCCATGATGGATTCAAACCCTGCGGGCCGCTTATTTATCAAAGCTTTGTTATCAAGCGCCTGGGATATTGCCGAAGACTGGTTTGAAAGCGATAAGATGAGAATTGTCATGACGCGTTTTTCATCCGAACAGATGATTAATCCGTTTACAAAAGGTACGGGACTTCATCTTTTTCTTTTCATACCATTGCAGCACAAATACGGAAGTGGATTTCCGGTTGGCGGTTCCGGCAAGTTGTCCGAAGCTTTGGCCCAGTGCCTTGAATCTCTGGGCGGTACAATCAAGCTTTCAAGCCGTGTAAAAGAATTTAGAATTTCAGGCGGCAAGGCAACAGGCGTAATACTTGATAACGGTGAAGAAATTAAGGCATCAAAAGCTGTTTTATCTACTTTAAACATTAAGCAGGTATTTCCCGATATGGTTTCAGGAAGTAAATTGCCTGATGATTTTATGCAAAACGTAAAGGGATTGAAACACTCCGGCTTTTCCGCTTTAAATCAGCATCTCGCATTAAAAGAAGCGCCGATATGGAAAAACGGATTTAAATCACACTGGCTTGCATATCACAATTCAGACCCCTATGAATTTCAGCATGCTTTTCAAGCTATTGATAACGGGATTCCAAGAAACGATGTGTTTTCATCATTTGTTGCAACTAAGCTCGATCCGACAAGAGCGCCTGAAGGTAATCATACTATGTATCTTTATTCATTTGCACCATATGCTTTAAGAAATGGCGGGCCTCAAAAATGGGATGAGATAGAAAAAGATGTAGCCGATGATATTTTGGGTCAGGTTCAGAATCTGGCTACCAACATGGGAAGCGACAATATTTTAGGAAGGGCCATTCATTCTCCTTTGTTTTATGAAAGACATAACGCCACAATGCTAAAAGGCGATATATGCCAGATAGGCACATATAACATGCAGATGTCAGGAAACCGTCCTTTTTCCGGCTGGCATAATTATCGTACTCCAGTTGATAAGTTATATATGATCGGAGCCTGCACCCATCCTGGACCCGGTGTCTTTGGCGGAGCTAGAGCAGGTATCCAGGTAGTCATGGAAGATCTGGGCATTGATTTTGGTAAAGTCATAAACTGAGAGTCGCCCGGCAAAGCCGGGAGTTTGCCTGTGATTAATCAGTGATACAGCACCTCCCTGATCTTGGCGGCCAGGTCTTGTGTCGAAAAAGGCTTTTGAATGAAATTGATACCCTCTTCCAACACCCCCCGGTGAGCGATCACATCGGCCGTGTAGCCGGACATAAACAGGGTCTTTATATTCGGGTTGAGGGTATGCACACGCTTGGCCAATTCCTTACCGTTTATTTCGGGCATGACCACGTCGGTGATCAGCAGGTTAAGCGCCACCGTATGTTCCTCTGCAAGAACCATGGCCTCGTTTGGAGATCTGGCGGCCAGCACTTTGTAGCCAAGGACCTTAAGAATTTTATCAATTAGTTTCAAGATAGAAAGATCATCTTCTACCACCAGAATGATTTCGCCGCGTCCCTTGGGAATTTCCGCCGCGCTTTCTACTTTTATCTCCCCGACTTCACCCGCATGGCGCGGCAGATAAATCTTAAAGGTCGTTCCTGTTCCAGGTTCGCTGTACGCATAAATAAATCCGTTGTTCTGCTTTACAATGCCATAAACCGTAGCTAGCCCCAGGCCTGTGCCACAGCCCACCGCCTTGGTGGTGAAAAACGGTTCGAATAGTTTATTCAGTGTTTCCTTGTCCATGCCACAGCCGTTGTCGCTGACAGATAGCAGAATATACTCTCCGGGAATAAAACCGGTGTGATCGGTGCAATAGGCTGCGTCGAAGGTAACATTGTCCGTACCGATGGTGACTTTACCAACGCCGGCGATGGCATCCCGGGCATTAATGCACAGGTTAGCCAGGATTTGGTCGACCTGGGAGGGGTCCATTTTAACCGGCCACAGTTTTACTCTGGGAAACCAGGCAAGATCGATATCCTCGCCGATGAGCTGCCGCAGCATCTTGAGCATTGCCTCCAAGGTCTCGTTCAGATCGAGCAACTTGGGGACAACAGTTTGTCTACGGGCAAAAGCCAGAAGTTGGCGGGTAATATCTGTGGAACGCCTGGCAGCAGATAAAATTTCTTTAAGATCGGTATGCAGGGGATCATCAGTGCTCACTTTGTTGAGGGCCAGTTCCGTATAACCCAGAATCACGCTGAGGATGTTGTTGTAATCGTGGGCCACCCCACCGGCCAGCCGCCCAATCGACTCCATTTTCTGTGCCTGCCGGAACTGCTCTTCAAGCTTCCTGCGCTCTGTGATATCTAAAACCGTACCGAACATAATGTCGGGTTTTCCGAGCATATCAAGATAAACTGTTCCACGGGTTTCGATGATACGCGTTGTCCCGTCCTTGTTTGAAATTCTGAATTCAATCTGATAAGGTTGTGTTCCATCCAATGCCCCCTTCATCGTTTTCAATACGCTTTCTCTGTCATCTGAATGTATCGAGCAAAGGAAAAGATCATAAGTGGCCGGAAACTCTTGAGGTTCATATCCAAAAATCCGATATTGCTCATCCGACCAATTCATAGCCCCCGTCTTTATATTCCATTCCCAGCTACCGAGATGCGCAATTTGCTGCGCCTCGGCCAATTTTTCTTCCCGATCACGCAATGCCTCCTCTGCCTGCTTTCGGGCACGCTCATATCTGTCCCGCTGCAATCTCGCCTTCAGTATCGGAGCTATGATGCCATTACCTATTAATTCCAATAACTGAACGTCAATCAACGTATAATCCTTCTCTCTGTTCGCAACCTGGATAAGCCCGATAACCTCTTCCTGAAAGAGAATCGGCATGGAAATATGTTTGGTGATAGTGATATGACCCTCAGGGGTGAGGGCAGAGCATTCATTTGTAAAGTTTGACTTTTTCTCTCTTATTGCGCGGGCCCAGGAGCTATCTCCCAATTTATCCCGATCAAATACATAAGTTTTATCCGGAATCTGACATTCATCCCAAATATGTCCGGACATTGAGGGGATTACTACTGCTCCACCCTCATTAATATATCCAACAACCCCGTATTTGCTTTCCATAATTTCCAGGACAACCCGCAGCACCTCACTGTACATCTCATCGTCTGAGATTGAAGTAAGAAAGATATTTGCAATTTTGTTTCTTATGTCTATTTCATCTTCCGACCGTTTATGCTCGGTGATGTCATCAATGGCATGAACTGCTCCGGTTAGATTGCCCTTTTCATCCAGTATTGGATCAAGCGTAGCCTGAAGCCAATGATCGTTTGTTTTTAGAACAATGCTTTTCCTCTGACGCTCTTTCATCATGGCTGGCAAAGGACATGCTGGTATCGGTTTGCTTGTGCCGTGTATCAAGTCCCAGCAATGGCTGCCGATAATTTCATCCTGAGTTTTATTGAGTAGCAGCTCTGTGGCTTTATTGCATTTAAGGATTCGACATTCCAGGTCCAGAATGAATACAGAACTGGAGATGGCATCAAAGGTATTTTGCCACTGCGAGGTCATTGAAACCGCCTTTGCCTCAACGTCCCTGAGCCTCAGAAGAGATTTTATCGTTGCAATGAGCACCAGCGGCTCAACCGGCTGAGCAAGATAGCCGTCGGCGCCGCCTTCGAGTCCCTTTACTGTTGCAATAGTGTCAGTATATGTTGCGGAAAGGTGCAGGACAGGGATAGTGATTAAGGAGTGATATTCCTTAATCCTCCTGCATACCTCAAAACCGTCTATATCAGGCAGATTGATGTCAAGGACAACCAGATCGGGCTGTTCCTCTTTGACCTTCTTCAGGGCCTCAGCACCGTTTTCCGCCTCAATGACGTTGAACCCGGCCATCGTCAGGACCCTCGTAGTGGCATAACGTCCTGCATCATAGTCATCCACATTTAAGATGAGCGGTCTTTTATTTTGCATCAACCGAATCTCCGCTGTTATCGACAGCTTTGCCTTTTTTTGTTTCTTCCCAATATTCAGGATAGAGATTTTTCATGCAGTCTTCGCAAATACAGTGGCTGAACCGTGTGTCTGTATATTTGTTGATATATTCCTCGATCTGATTCCAATAACCCTGATCATCGCGTATCTTTTTGCAATGCATGCAGATCGGGAGAAGGTCGCTGAGAGTCTTGACCTGCAGGAGCGCTTCCTTAAGCTGCTTGATCGTGCGATCGTGTTCCTCAACGGCCTTTTTAGCCTTTTCTTCAGCGCTCTTCATACGCAAGAGAGCATTGATGGTAGCAAGCAGCTCGTCGGACCCAACCGGTTGCACTAGGTACCCGTCAGCCCCGCTGTCAAGGCCAGTTACTCTTGATTTTGTATCAATAAATGTAGCTGAGAGATGCAGCACGGGAATGGTTGCTGTAACAGGGGATTCCTTGATTCTTTTGCAGACCTCAAGCCCGTTTATGTCCGGCAGGTTTATGTCAAGCACCACCAGGTCCGGCTTTTGGGCCGAGATTTCCAGAGCCTCGGCGCCTGTTGCCGCTTCCTTTACCTTAAAGCCTGCCTGCCTCAGTATGTGCGATATCGAATAGCGGCCGGCTTCATTGTCATCAACAACAAGAATTGTCCTGTCTTTTACGTTCATAAGCCCTCCTTCACTCTTTTTTCTCGGATATCCTTATGAGCGCCTCCCTAACCCGGGCGATAGCCTCCTCTCTGGACGAAGTTTTTTTCATGAGAATATCTGAGGTGTTTTTCTCAAGAATCGCTTTTTCTTCGCCGGTCAGAATCTTTGATGTATTGACTATAACAGGGATATCCATAGTTTCAGGGATAGACTTCAGGCGGTCGAGGGTCTCGAAACCGCTTAAGCCCGGCATTACAAGGTCAAGAAAGATAATGTCCGGCTGCTGCTCGCGTGCAAGGCGGATACCTTCTTCTCCGTTGGAAGCCTCGATCACCGTGTACTTTGTATTTGCGAGATGGCTTCTCAAAAGATAGCGCGCAACATCCTCATCATCAATAACCAGTATTTTTTCAAAGCCTGTCCGGGTTGAAAGCGATAAGAGCTTCTTCAGTAGCCAGTCGCGCTCCACCGGCTTGACGCAATAGTCGTCCGCGCCCAGGGCAACCCCCTTCTCTTTTTCATCAATCACCGATACAACGATAACAGGTATGTCAGAGGTATCGGGGTTCATCTTCAGCCTTTGAAGAAAATCCCAACCAACCTCTTTCTCAAGGAGAATGTCGAGGATGATCGCAAGGGGCTTTATTGACCCGAGCAGCTCTGTTGCCTGCTTTGAGGTTCTTGCCTGGACCACCTCGAAGCCACTGCCCCTGAGATAGGTCTCATAGACAAGCATGGTAGCGGGATTGTCTTCAAGCACGAGCACTTGCTTCCTGGTAACGTCAACCTCCACGACAGCCTTTTTCTCTTTTTCCGTCTTGTCTTTTTTTGAAAAATCGACAGGTATCTCAAAGGAGAATTTTGAGCCGCTTCCGGGCATGCTCTCGACAGACATGCTGCCGCCAAGGAACTCCGCGAGCTTTTTGGAGAGCGAGAGCCCAAGCCCGGTGCCTTTCACCTTTGCCTGCAGCTTTGTAGATACCTGCGTGTATTCCTCAAATATCCTTTCTATGTCTTCCGAAGCAATGCCGATACCGGTGTCCGCAACCGAAAAAAAGACCGTACCCCTGTCAGGGGCAAAATGGGCTGATATGCGCACCTCCCCGGTCTCGGTGAACTTAATGGCATTGGAGGTGAGGTTTCTAAGTATCTGCGAGAGCTTGCCCTCGTCGGAGTTCAGGAGCGGAATGCCCTCTGTCTCCTCAATCACCAGTGCCACGGGCGTGTTACCGAGCAGGGGCTTTATCATGCCCCTGAGCGCGCTGAACACCTGGGTAACCGTAAAGTCGGATATGTTCGGTGTGATCTTGCCTGCCTGTATCTTGGAGAGGTCAAGAAGATCGTTGATCAGGCTGGAAAGACTCTCGGAAGCAGTCTTTATGTAAAAGACCTGCCGCTCCTGCTCTTTTGTCAGGTCGCCGTCCGTCCGATCGATCAGCAGCCGCGAGAGCGAGAGTATGGAGTTAATCGGCGTGCGCAATTCATGGCTCATACCTGAGAAGAACTGGGTTCTAATCTCACTTTCAGAGCGGATACGGTTGCTCTTTTCGTCGATCTCGGCGTAAAGCGCGAGCACTCCCCGGTTTGTATCCTCAAGTTCCTGATTTACCCGCTCCAGCTCTTCCTGTTTCAGCTGGAGTTCATGGAGGGTTTGCACCAGCTCCTGGTTCTGTTGCTGTATCTCGACAAAGGGGTTCTCAGGTTCTTTACTTCTCAGCTTTTCAGCTATTTTTGAAACCATCTCCCCGGTGAGAGAAGGAATTTTTGCGGGAAGCGTCTTTATCAGGGTAACGACAGTGCCCTTTCCCGGTGCTGCTTCGATGAGAAAGTCGTCCATTAGACGCCGCGCGCCGAGTATGCCACGGCCCATGCCGGTTTGTGATTTGTACTTGCCGTCAAGGACCTCATTTAAATTCTCAATGCCGGGGCCGCGGTCGCTGATGCGTATGATAAAGGCCTGCGAGTCCCTGCTGCTTTTGATCTGAAATTCAGCCTCGCCGCCTGAGGCATACTGAAAGGCGTTTCGCACTATTTCCGATACGGCGCTGCTGATGCGGGCCTGAACGATCTTATCAAGCCCGAGCTGTTCAGCTATCTGCCGCGCCTTTTGGCGCGCAAGCACGATGTCCTGCTCATAACGGATCGCAACCTTCATGATAAGCATGTCCATGGGCTATTATCCTTCTTTAGATCATCAATCGACAATCATAAATCATCAATCTTATGGTCTTTTTTTAGCAACAAGCACCATGGCATCGTCTCTTCCGCGTCTGAAATCCTTATACACGATGCCTGCGATAAGGGCGGGGTGCCGGTTTTCTATGCCCGGATAGCGGTCGAGCGCTGAGATCGTTGCGATTCCGTCGGAATGCATGATAATAAGCGGTTGTCTGCTGTTTTCTGCCGGGGCAAAGGGGTATGCGAATTCCTGCATCTTTCTTGCCTCCCCGCCGGCGGTACCATTCATTGAGACCATGTTCCTGCTCTTTTCGGCTGTATGGAGAATCCCCGTTATATTGCCGATGCCTGAATATTTCAGCATATTTTTTGCGTGTGTTACTTCGGCAATCGCAACGGCAGCTCCCCGGGTGTGTTTGATACTGTTATGGATATATTCGAGCAGTTCCGTTGGCCCGAGGAAAGACTGCTCCCTGAAAACCTTTTCTGCGGCACGCGCAGCATCTGAGGCAAGAACCCCGTGGCCGAGCCCGTCAGCCGCCATAAGCACTGTTCTGCCGCTGCTCTCGGCAACTGCCCAGCCGTCTCCTGAAACCTGTTCACTGTTTATCGGGACGTTCACAACACCGATATCCATAAGAGGTGGTAACTGCTTTACCTTCTCCTGCTTTCTGATTAACCGGCTCAATACGGCAGTGCCTGCTGCCGGCGCTGAAATAATGTCAAAGATGGTCGAGAGTCGCTTGACTGCGCCAAGCCCGGTGCCGGGGCTGCCCGTTGTCGAATAGCCGTCCTGCATGCACTGGGCCATACCGGCAATGCCGGGGCCCTTGTCAAGGCCGAGGATATCAATCCAGAACTCGTCCCTGTATTGTACCGGACTGATCAGCACTTCTCCACACCCGGCGTGCTTTATGAGGTTCTTGGCGATCTCACTGACAATGATGGACACTGTCCCTGCCTCTGTCTCGCTGAGCCCGATAAAAGCGCTTATTTCAAAGGCCATGCGGCGGGCCTCTCCAACCTGGCTCATTTCCGTCACTTCCGTGCGAAACGTCTGATTGAAAACAGGTATAATCTTCATATCGTTCATATCTTCCATCTCACCAGGATAATTATAGTGCCTCTGCCGGGCACAGAGTCGATCGAAAATTCGTTCACGAGCCGCTTAGAACCACTGAGTCCCAGCCCGAGCCCGCAGGCAGACGTATAACCATCCTTCATTGCCAGGTCTATGTCGGCAATGCCGGGTCCATGGTCCTCGAAGATCAGCCTGAGCCCTGCTTTTCCGCCATCCGCCAGCTCCTCCAGGGTCAGGGTTCCGCCGCCGCCGTAGTCAATTGCATTCCTCGCGATCTCGCTCGCAGCAGTGACCATCTTGGTCTGGTCGATAAGGCTGAATTTCAGATCTACCAGCTTTTTGCGAACTGCCAGCCGGGCCCTGACAATATCCTCGCTTGCCGCCAGTTCAATTTTTTCATTCCCGGTTACGATCATGATCCTGTACCTTCTTGCCCGGCGGATATCATCTTACGCAAGATCCCGATACCCTGATCAACATTAAGTGCGGTCATAACCCCCTCAAGGGAAAGGCCGAGTTCGACCATGGTGATGGCTACAGAAGGCCGCATTCCCGTGATGACTGTATCAGCGTCAAGAATCCGGGATGTTGACGCGATGTTGCCGAGCATCCTGCCGATAAACGAATCGACCATGTCAACAGATGAAATATCGATGAGCACGCCTTTTGACCCGTTTTTTACGATGCTCTTGGTAAGATCGTCCTGAAGCGCCATGGCAAGGCGGTCGTACATGTCCACCTGTATGGTGACAAGGAGAAACTCCCCCATCCTTATTATTGGTATCCGTTCCATGTTATCTCCCTGTTGTCTTAAGCCTGCGGACGGGTTACAATAAATCCGGTCTTTTTCATCGCCAGGTTTATTGCATCAGCAAGGGACGCCTTGGTGATAACATCCCCGAAGGCAACGCCAAGGTGTACCATGGTCTGTGCGATCTGCGGCCTGATGCCCGAGACGATGCACTCCGCGCCCATGAGGCGGGCTGCGGCAACAGTCTTTAGAAGGTGCTGGGCAACGAGCGTGTCCACAGTGGGCACGCCGGTAATGTCGATGATCGCGATGCTGGAGCCTGTGTTGACGATTTCCTGTAGGAGCGTTTCCATGATCACCTGGGTGCGTGCGCTGTCTAGCGTTCCGATAAGCGGTATGGCGAGCACACCCTCCCATATCTTGACCACCGGGGTTGAAAGCTCGATCATTTCCATCTGCTGCCGCCTGATCACTTCTTCGCGGTTCTTTATAAAGATTTCGGTTGTGTAGAGGCCCAGTTTGTCAATGAGTATCGAAAGTTCCCAGATATTTTCCAGCAGTTCCTGAGGATTGCTTTCCATCTCACTCTTTATCCGGTTGAACAACGGTTGTTTCAGTGAAAACACAAAGGTTGCGGTCTCTGTAGCGCTGAAGCCCTGCACTGCACGGGAGCGGGAGATGTTGCCGAGCAGTTCGCGGGCGGCATCCCATTGGATCATCTCAATGCTGACGGTTTCCTTCTGTAAGGCCTGCGCAAAGAGCCTCAAAAAGTTCTCGGACTGCTTGCGGAGTTCAACGTCGGAGATGAGGTCTTCCCGCTTAGTCACGGCTGACATCTGCTCTTTGATCCAGTCCTCAAGGATTTCCTTTTCGTACTTTTCCACAATCTCTGCTAACTTGACCTCATTATTTTTTGCCATGGTAAGCCCTCCTTATGGTTAAGTTTACACTGTTTCCAAGTAGTTATTCTCTTTTCGAAGGCGATTCAACTCTGCCTGCATGGTTATTGCAGTTTGAAGACACTGGCCGTCTACTCCGTCCCCTTTGATCTTACGTTTCAATCACCCCAAACAGGTTCTTATTGAAATATTATTTTACGTAAAGCTCCGTAAAGCAGGTGCTGTGGGCCGAACATTTCCAAATGTTTCAAGGTAGTGGTAAATACGAACAGGATAACATGGTACATATTATTATGGTAATAATAACTTAGACCGGGTGTTAACTCAAGATAAAAGTTTTTAAAAGTTTAAGATAAACATTTCATTATTTATTACTAAAGTTCAGTAATTTCCGGTTAGGAAATTGCATACATATGATAAATTGTCGGATTGTTTTATGTTCAATTTTTGAAACAGGAACCTCTTTAATTTTCATTTAATTTTCATTTGATTTTCTATTACTTTTCGCATACTGTTTTTTCATAAAGATTTTTCGGGTTTTACTTATTTTGCTGATTCGGCTAAATCGACAAAGCTAATGTTTATTCTTTTAAATCATTATAACTATAAGTAATTGATGCAAGTAAGAATCGATTTATGGCAAATATGAAAAATATTATTGATAGCCATGTCCATCTTGATTTGATCGAGCAATATCATCCTCATCGGATCAAATGGCTTAAAGATAACGACTGTATCGTTGTGTCATGGGCATATTTTGAAGGGGTTGATTCGGTTTTGAAGCTGCGAGACTGCCTTGAATATAAAGCTCAATGTATCCGAAAACATTATGCAGACGGTCTTAAATGCTATTATCTTGCCGGAGTTCATCCCCGTTCAATACCACAGGATTTAAAGCCTGAAACAATCGAGTCTCTTCTTGAACCTTATATTGATGATCCACTTTGTCTCGGAATAGGAGAGATTGGGTTTGAAACCTTTGATGCCAAAGAACGGGAGATTTTTATTGCTCAGATAGAACTTGGAAAAAACTTTTTAAAACGCGGGAAAATCATAGGAGTTCATACTTCCAGGACAAATAAGCTATCTGCTACTGAAAGCACCTTGAAAATTTTAGATCATTTTACTGATATTGCACCATCACTTGTTATTGATCACTGTTCTATCGAAACAATCGATGCTGTTCTTAATGCCGGCTTTTGGGCAGGAGTAACCTTAAGTAAGATCAAAACCTCCTGGGATGATATGAAAAATATAGTTTCAACTCATTCGGATAAAATTGACCGTATTATGTGCAACACAGATTCAGGCACGAAGTTTTTTGAAGATGTGCTGAAATTTAAAAATTTCTATGGTGTGCCGGCAGATATCAGCGAGAAAATATTTTATCTAAATGCAGCACAATTTTTCAAAATACATTAAAGAGCAGGAGGTCTGTTATGGAAGCACAGCTAAATGCGACCCGTTTAAAAACTATGTATGAAAAGATGGTTCTGATACGAAAATTTGAGGAGCGTATAATAGAGCTTGTACAGGAACAGGGAAGGATTCCGGGCATGCAAATCCTTGCCAACGGCCAGGAAGCAGTTGCTGTTGGTATTATTGAAGCACTTAATGCTGATGATGTGATTGTCAGCAATCACAGAAGTCATGGGCATCTTCTCGCAAAAGGGGCTGATCCAAAATATCTTATGGCAGAAATTATGGGAAAGGCAGGTGGAGTCAATAAAGGCAAATCAGGAACACTGCATTTGGCAGTGCCTGAAGTAAATGCGCTTATGACATCAACAGTAGTCGGGGCCGGGCCGCCTCTGGCCGCAGGAGTTGCGTTTGCACAGCAATATAGAAACGAACCCAATATTACAGTAGTATTTTTCGGTGATGGCGCGGCCGCTGAGGGTAGTGTGCATGAGGCAATGAATCTTGCCGCTTTATGGAAATTGCCCGTTCTTTTTGTTTGTGAGAATAATTGCTGGGCAGGAGCTCAAAGCCTTGCCCAACATTGTTCTGTGGGAGAAATAGCCCAACGGGGGATTGCCTATGGTATGCCAGGCGAATATGTTGATGGTAATGATGTTGAAAAAGTTTATGCACTTGCCTCATTTATGACGGATTATTGCCGTAGCGGAAAAGGGCCCGCACTGATTGAAGCAAAGACTTACAGAATGCGCGGACATGGCGAAAACGATCATCAGCATTATGTGGAAAAAGAAGAGCTTGCTTTTTGGAAAAAAAAATGTCCTGTCAGAAATTTGAGAGAAAAGATGTTAAGAGAAAGTATAGTTACAGGAGATGAACTCCGGACAATTGAGACAAATATTAATGCTATGGTTGATGAGTCTGTGGCTTTTGCAGATGAAAGCCCGTATCCTCTTGCCGAAGAAGCATTGACTGATGTTTGGGTTTAAAACAGGAGGTTCATGATGGCACAAATATCATTTGGACAGGCAGTAAATAACGCACTTGATTTGGCAATGGGTATGGATGAATCGGTTTTTATTGCAGGAGAAGGTGTTGGAACTTCGATTCATTATGACCCCAATATGCCTACTTACGGCCTTCTTGATAAATATGGCCCCAAAAGAGTAAAGGATACACCTGTTAGCGAAGCGGCTATTGCAGGCCTGGCAGTAGGAGCTTCATGTATGGGGCTGCATCCTGTGGTAGAAATTATGTTTTTACCTTTTATTACACTTGCAACTGATATGCTTGTTAATCACGCAGGTAAATTAAGATATTTAAGCGGCGGAAAATCAAGTTTTCCCTTAACGGTACGTGTTAAGGCTGGTGTAAGTTTTTCTGCGGGTTGTCAGCATTCACATAATCTGGAGGCATGGCTTGCCCACAGTCCCGGACTTAAGGTTGTTTTTCCTTCTACTGCAAAAGATGCAAAAGGCATGCTCTTAAGCGCTATATTTGATCCAAACCCGGTAATCGTAATTGAGGAAATGGGACTTTATTGGGCAAAAGACGAGGTTCCCGAAGGTGATTATCGTGTGCCGCTTGGAAAAGCCAGAATAGCTATGGAAGGCAGTGACTGCACTATAGTATCATATGGAGGGGCGATATTTACCGCATTGGAAGCAGCAGCAATTTTAGTTAAAGAGAACATTTCATCTGAAGTAATAGATCTAAGAAGTCTTGTTCCGCTGGATAGAGATTGTCTTTTGAACTCGGTTAAAAAAACCGGCAGGCTGGTAGTTTTGCATGATGCAACCAAATTTGGAGGATTCGGGGCAGAAATTGCTGCAATAGTTGCAGAAGATGCTTTTGATTTTCTTAAGGCGCCAATTAAAAGGGTTGCTGCTCCTGATATTCCTGTTCCTTTTTCACCACCTCAGGAAAAGTTTTATAAACCAAGTGCGGCTATGGTTGTGGATGCTGTAAAATCTGTTATGGGGCAATAGGGCAGGGGACTTTTGAAAATATCAAAACTTTTTATAGATGAAGATGTAATTGATTTTCCCGCTGCGAAATCTATATTATCGCGCTTAAACATGCAATATGAAATAGTGAGCGATCACCATCGGGTTTATGACTTTATTAATGCATCCGAACATTCCATTCAACTTGCTAAAGAAACTCTTTTTATAACAAAAAACAAAGGAGCTTTCATAAGAGATTGCCCGGGAACAAGCTGTTATACATGTTGCGGTTACAAGATTTTACATATCGGAACTTTTTGCAGTATGGACTGTTCATATTGTATTCTTCAGTCATATTTTCATCCTCCGGTTTTACAGTTTTTTGTTAATCATGAAGATATGACAAATGAGATAAATTTGCTTTTTGAAAATAATAGCATTTCCAGGGTTGGAACCGGTGAGTTTACAGACAGTTTAATATGGGAAAGTTTGATGGATTTTTCCGGTATGTTGGTAAATAAATTTTCAAAACAGAATAGGGCGGTTCTTGAACTAAAAACAAAAACAATAAACATCAAGTTTTTAAAAGAGCTATCCCATAACCGTAAAACGATAGTATCATGGTCGTTAAACACCGAAAAAGTAATAAGAGAAGAAGAACGCAAAACATCATCACTTAATGCAAGGCTTGAAGCGGCAGCCTTGTGTGAGTCATGGGGGTATCCTGTCAGCTTTCATTTTGATCCTGTAATTATTTATGATGGTTGTGAAGAAGAATATAAAAAAGTTATCCAAAAAATATTTTCATATGTATCTCCCGATAACATTGTATGGATAAGCATAGGTACATTCAGGTTTATTCCTCCTCTAAAAAATATAATAAAAGACAGATTCTTTGGTTCAAAAATTGCCTATGGCGAATTTATTACAGGTCTTGATGGTAAAATGAGATATTTTAAACCGCTAAGAATTGATATTTATAAAAAAATAGTTGGATGGATAAAAGAAATTTCTCCTGATGTTCTTGTTTATTTTTGCATGGAAGACGATGAGGTCTGGGAAAAATCAACAGGATTCATACCTGAAAAATATGGCGGGTTATCTGCATTGCTTGATAGGAGTGCTGTAATACACTGCGGGCTGCAAAGCGAACAGTAGATATTTTCATTACTACTTCCACTTGAACCCTCGACCCCTTGAATCCTATCTGAATCCAAAATTTGCTATCAAAGGAAAGTGATCGGATGGATATCTATCCGAAAATTTGTTCGTGATAACTTGTGCATTTTCAACTATTAAATTCCCGCTATATAAAATCCAATCTATTGTATCTCCATTACTTTTTCCGGTAAAACCATGGCTAGTACCGATACAGGGTTCTTTAAATGCGTTGAAAAATTTCGGACGCCCATCAACTTTTGAAGTAAATTCCAGATAGCATGCACTGTCCGATGTTGCATTAAAATCACCCATCAAAATTATCGGCCCTTTTCCTGCATGACACCGCAAACGTTTTCGTATCAATTGAGCGCTTTTAATCTGTACATCAGACTCGAAATCAAAATGGGTGTTTACTACAATCAAATTATGCCTGCCGTTGTTGAAGATACCCAGCGTACACTGTCGTGGCCACTTACTTCCACGAAATCGACTGGGTATATGAGGAGTTGTACTTAAATAAAAATGGTTAGAATAAACACATTGCCAGCATTTATTATAAAAAATTACATCACTTTGCCAACGTGCCGGAGCCGGATGCCTTTGACCTATATAATTGTGATTGGGCAAAAGATCTGACAAAAAATCAATCTGGAAATCATTAGCCTCCTGAAAGGCGTAAAAATCATTTTCAAAAGCCAATAAAAGAGGCCTAAAGGAATCTTTTCGGTGTATCCAATTATTTTTCCCATCTTCTGCAAAACCGAATCTAAGATTAAAACTCATGACCGAAACAGGTCGCGTGCTTGGTAAAATAGTATTATTCATTAAAAAATCCTGGTTATTATTTTAAATTTTTCTTTTTAAATATTTGAACAGCTGTTATTATTAAAAAATTAATCTCATTAAGTATAAGCATTATCAAGCCTGAATAATTTTATAGCATTCCCCATATACTGTTTCAAAGGAAAAATTTGAAATGATAAAAACCCTAAAAACATACTATACTATTATTGGTTTTCTTTTTTTGATTTTATGTGTGGGCAATTGTGCATATTGCTCCGAGCTATACGAAGTGAAATGGGTGAATGACGGCGATACTATCGTATTAAAAGACGGTAGAAAAATTCGCTACATCGGTATAAACGCACCTGAAATTGAGCATCAAGATAATAAAGCAGAACCTTATGCTTACAAGGCAAAACAATTTAATAAAAATCTGGTGTATTTAAATAAAGTGCGCCTTGAGTTTGATGACGAAAAATATGATAAATATGGACGGGTGCTTGCTTATGTATATTTATCTGACGGAACTTTTGTAAATAATGAAATGATTGATAAAGGTTTTGCCTTTTGTCTGCCGATAGCGCCAAATTTAAAATTTGAAAAGCTTTTTCTAAAATCACAGCAAAATGCCATGAGTTTAAAAACTGGGATTTGGCAAAATTGGGAAGATAGCAACAGTGAGTATGTCGCAAATATAAAATCTAAAAGATTTCATAAAAAGAAATGCCGGTTTGCCGGTAAAATAAGCAAAAGAAATATTAAATATTTCAATACGAAGTGGGATGCCTTTTGGGAAGGTTTTGCTCCATGCAAGAAATGCTTTATGGATAGATAAAGACTGATTTTTGTTCAGGAACTTTTGCTAAGATATCAGAATATAAAAAGGGGTGAATCATGACAAGAAAAGAAGTTTCAGAAACATCTGAAGCACAAATTGCTGTACACTGGCAGGAAGAAGAATATTATTATCCTTCCCCAAAGTTTATTGCCCAGGCGAATATGACAGATGATAAGATCTATGATCGTTTCAGCCTTGATAATTTCCCAAACTGCTACAAGGAATACGCAGATCTTCTTGACTGGTATGAATACTGGCATACAATTCTTGACACAAGCGATGCTCCCTGCTGGAAATGGTTTTCAGGTGGAAAAATAAATGCCAGCTATAATTGCATTGACAGGCATTTGCCGAAAAATAAAAACAAAACAGCTATCCATTTTGTACCTGAACTGGAAAATGAAAAAGTTGAACATATTACATATCAGGAATTATATGTGCGTGTTAATGAGCTTGCTGCGCTTTTGCGAGATTTTGCCGGTCTTAAAGCAGGAGACAGAGTAACGCTTCATATGCCAATGACCGCAGATCTTCCTATTACAATGCTTGCATGTGCAAGGCTGGGTGTTATTCATTCAGAAGTTTTTGGCGGATTCAGTGGCAGGGCTGCTGCGGACAGAGTGGTTGATTCGGGAAGCAGGGTGTTGATTACTATTGACTCCTATTATAGAAGCGGGACTCTTATTGATCATAAAGAAAAAGCTGATATCGCAGTTGAAGCAGCAGGAAAAGAAGGGCAGGTTGTTGATAAGGTTCTTGTGTGGCAGCGTTATCCCGGAACATATTCTTCATCTGTTCCTATGGTAGATGGTCGTGATTACTTTGTAAATGACCTTTTAAAGAAATATTATGGCAAAAGAATAGATCCTGTTCCCATGCCGGCTGAGGCTCCACTTTTTCTCATGTACACGAGTGGCACTACAGGAAAACCAAAAGGCTGCCAACACAGTACGGGAGGATATCTTGCATATGCTGCCGGCACATCAAAATATGTTCAGGATATTCATCCCGAAGATGTTTACTGGTGTATGGCCGATATAGGCTGGATTACCGGACATTCCTACATTGTTTACGGACCTCTTGCCCTGTGTGCTTCAACGGTAATTTATGAAGGCGTACCAACATATCCTGATCCGGGACGCTGTTGGAGAATAGCCCAGGATCTTGACGTGAATATATTTCATACGGCGCCAACTCTTATCCGTACTTTAAGAAAAGTCGGTCCTGACGAACCGGCAAAGTATAACTATGAGTTTAAACATATGACAACCGTGGGTGAGCCTATAGAGCCTGAGGTATGGAAATGGTATTATAATGTGGTTGGAAAAGGTAAAGCAGTAATTGTTGACACCTGGTGGCAGACAGAAACCGGAGGTTTTTTATGTGCTACATTGCCTGCTATAAAACCAATGAAGCCGGGAAGCGCAGGACCGGGTATGCCTGGAATTCATCCGATTATCTATGATGAAGATGGAAAAGTACTTCCCAAAGGAGCCGGAAAAGCCGGAAATATATGCATACAAAATCCATGGCCCGGTGCTTTTCAGACAATTTGGGGAAATCGCGACAGATATGTTTCTACATACTATGCAAAGTATTGCAAGAATAAAGACAGTAAAGACTGGCGGGATTGGCCGTATATTTCGGGAGATGCCGCAGTAGATGCTCCTGATGGTTACTACCGTATATTGGGCAGAATGGATGATGTAATTAATGTATCCGGGCACAGGCTTGGAACAAAAGAGCTCGAATCTGCAGCTCTTACTGTATTTGAAGTTGCTGAAGCTGCGGTTGTTCCGGTAAATGATGAAATTAAGGGCAAAGTACCTGATCTGTATGCAGCATTGAAAACCGATTTTAAGCCAACCGCTGAACTTGAAAAAAAGATTTCAGATGCCTTATCTTCAGAAATTGGACCTATAGCAAAACCGAGAAAAGTATGGATTGTTCCTGATATGCCGAAAACCCGTTCAGGAAAAATAATGAGGCGCGTGTTAAGCGCAATTTCGAACAAGAAAGAAGTAGGTGATGTGATGACGCTTGCTAATCCTGAAATTGTTGAAGTGATAACAAAAATGGTTCAAAAATAGAAAAAGAAAGGGAAAAATAATGAACCGCAGACGTGCGCAGATCAACGCAGACGTTTAGATAATTTGTTCTTTGTCTGCGAATGTCCGCGAGTGTCTGCGGTTAATAAAAAAAGATTTAGAGTATAAGCAACCTATGATAACAGGTGAATTGTGAAATCAGGTAGATAAGCTCTGGACGGAATTCTGGACAGGCGGTATAACAAACCTACTTATATGATATCCGTGCTGCAAAACATTCTTCTTATCAAAGGTTTGGGAGAAACTGTGATACGTGAAAAATATCTCAACCAAACATTTAAAAAATAAGCGTATTATGGCTTCAATTAAAAGAAACTGAAAAACTAAAGGGTGTACCGCACCATTCCATAAGAGAGTCATTCCATTGTTGGCTTTCAAAATCATACCATACAGCTAAATGCTTTTAATCCGAATTCCAGCAAAGCTCCCTTTCTGCATGTGAGGATTTGATGACAGCTTTGATCTTATATTTAAACTTCCTTTCATTTTTATTATCGGTTGTCCATGCTGAGGAACTATACTTCTTATGAAGTAAATCAAAAGATGGCTTCTCTTTAAAAGGTTGCCAAGTGTTGGAAAGGTCATTATCCTGTTTATAATACCAAATAACCGCAATCTCAGGATTATTACAGTAAAATACATAATATGTTTGTTCTTCTTCAGTTTCTGAGATACCATGTTTAATGTTTTTTCCAAAGATTTTAATTTCTTCTTCCATATTTTATCCTCACTGTTTTCTATATTGTTATTTTTAATGCTTAGTGATAGGGGTATCCATATTTGCCAGTGTTAAATTATGTATCACCCTTGCCTTCTGGACTTCCCTATGTTTCATGCCTTTAAAAACAGTTCCCGGATTAATCCCAAGAGCCTGAACAAAATTCGCAAGCTTTAAAGCACACGCTGGACATGCTCTTGTATCCTTGCTAAATTCATCAGCATTCGGATCTATTGTTTTGCTACAAAAATAACATCCTCCTGCTGCTTTCTCAAAGATGTCTGCTATCTTATTAAAGAATTTAAGTTCACCCGGATCATCTTCTGTATCCAGGAGACCGAGCCCGACCTTAACCTCTGTTGTTACATATGTTAATAAAAACGTTACTATCCTGCTGGCTGTATCAGGATCAATACTGTTGACAAGAGCAATACCTTCCTCGTACCAGGCACCCTCTTTGTCTTTGAGTGCTTTGTTAAAATCTATTACGTTGTCCATTTACTTCTCTCCTTTCCTTTTTGTAAATTTATCCTCTTAACTGTATTAACGTTTCAAAAAACCGTTTGTAACAACTTTTTTTATAACTGACTCTTTTAAATATTAAGACACTTCAGAAATCAGATTGTAACATTTTTTTTTAAAATGCTTTAAATCGACTCCTTTATAACGATTATAAAAAATGCTGTCAAGTTATATTTAAAAGATTTCAATTAGTTATAGTTTATTATTAAACTTTTAGAGTTCATTGATTACTTTTCATCAGTTTAAAAATGAACTTGTTAATTTACAACAAATGCGAAAAGGTCAGATTTCAGATTGCGTTATCAACTGTTTATTTTTAAACATGCCAGGTAAGAAATAAACTTTGAAGTTTTAAATATTTTTTTGAGACTGGGAATGAGTCGGATGATAGGGCCGCCGGCTCCTCACGGATTACCGGTTCTTGGCCCCGAAAAATTATTGCTTTTGTACTTTCCACAATGTTTTTTTGTATGCGGATCATTTCCCCTTTTTTCAATGAATAGCCCTTCCTCTCCAAAACGTTGCCCTCTTATTTTTCTGAACTCGTACCCGAGGGGGGATTTTTGGACGCCCTTGACATATATAGTTTATAATCTGATTTTTTTCTGATATCAAAGTGACATGCCAAGAAAATCATTTTCATTTACTGGTAAAAACCGGTAGTGTTCCGGGGCCAACTTTGATGAGGCGGCTGCTTACCGGATATGCAGTTTCATTTAACCTGCGATATATCGGAACTTACCGGTATAGATAAGTCGCAGATATTTCTTCCGGGATAGGAACAAAATCGTGTTATTGCACGCAGCATATTTTGTTATTTTGCTGTACGTGAACTTGTGATAAGCATGTCGGAGCTTTCGAGAAAGATGGATCTTTCTCTATCAGGCATGAGTTTATCGGGAAAACGTGGCAAATTAATACTTGATAAGACTGGTTCTTGTCTCATTGACTCATAAAACCTACATAACTAAAGGGCGTCAAACTCTCTCACAAAATCCCCCCAACGTTCGTGTTGGGCAGGGAGAAAGATTTTGAAGAGAAAAATGGATACTGAAAGATGATTCAAATCTTCAACAATAAGACTGACAAAGCCGGTGATGATTTAAAAAAGAGTATCAATAGAGAGAGCAAACTTCAGGTTGCGGCCGGTCTTTTTTCTATATACGGTTTTGAATCACTAAAAAATGAGCTGAAAAAGATTGAAAAGCTGAGCTTTATCTTTACTGACCCGACTTTTATTGAACTCGACAAGAACAAAAGAGAACAAAAGGAGCTCGTAGATTGCTTCGCAAATTAACCAAAGGGATAAACTGAAGGCGTGGAAGGGAGAGATATGATACACCAAGAGAAAGCGATGTGTTCTGAAAAGAAGACCGGTTTTCCATTG
>Ga0180007_10001879_pt1 | contig 26419 bp, 24 predicted proteins | sample MM_PC_MetaG_FD_121122 | JGI IMG/M metagenome (GOLD analysis project Ga0180007, IMG submission 121122) | Groundwater microbial communities from the Aspo Hard Rock Laboratory (HRL) deep subsurface site, Sweden - MM_PC_MetaG | ecosystem: Environmental > Aquatic > Deep subsurface > Groundwater... | reverse complement strand
GTCCCTGTCCTTAAAACTGGTCCAGGACGGGTTTTTGACCCTGACCGATCTTATTGATAAAATGTCCAAACAACCGGCCAAAATGCTTAAAATCGACAACGATATCAAACCGGGGAATCCGGCTGATCTGACCATCATCGATCCTGAAACCCCATATGAAATTGATCCGACAACCTTTATTTCTAAATGCAAAAACACCCCCTTTGTCGGCAGAAAGGTACGGGGAAGTGCATTTTTAACCATGGTGGACGGACGGATTGTGTATCAGAGGGTTCAAAAATAGAGGTTTGACGATGTCAACAATAGATATTCGATGGATTCAGAGATTTAATAATTTTGATAAAGCGGTTAAACAGCTCACAAAATTTATTGAAAACTATAATGAAAAGATTGCCGATGAAATCACAATCGATAGTTCAAATATCTATTACCCCGAATTTCTTAAACTCCAGGAAATATTTATCGGGTTAAAAGAAAAAGCACTTCACGGAAAATGAAATTCGGACTGAAAGATGAGACAATTGAACAGGTAAACTGCATTTTTGCAAAGTATCCGCAAATTGAAGAAGCCATTATTTATGGATCAAGGGCAAAAGGTAATTATAAAAGAGGGTCGGATATTGATCTTACGTTAACAGGCCAAGATTTAACTTTGTCTATTCAACCAAATATCGAACCTTGATCTGATAGAGCATATTAACAGAGTCGGGCTTGTTTTTTATAACAAGTTACAATAGAGATAAAATACCGGGTGGATAGCTGTGATGGAAAAACAACACAAAATTCTTGTGGTGGACGATGAACTGAGCATGCGGGAGTTTCTGGATGTGCTTCTGTCCAAGGAAGGATACAAGGTCAGTCTTGCCGGCAACGGAAAGCAGGCGGTAAAGCTGATTCAAACCCATTCCTATGATCTGGTGCTGACCGATATCCGTCTCGGGGATATCACGGGCCTGGATGTCTTAACCGAAGCCAAGAAAAAAGACCCGGACACGGTGGTGATAATGATTTCCGCCTATTCCACCACGGAAATAGCCGTGGAGGCCATGAATCACGGGGCCTATGATTTTGTGCCCAAACCCTTTGATAATATTGAACTTAAAAGCACCATTGCCAAAGCCCTGGTCCTCAGAACCCTGGAGCATGATCGGGAGAGCCGATCCTCAGAGCTTGCCGACCATCTGCATTTTAACAGGATTATCGGCAACAGCCCGGGTATGCAGGCCATCTATAAACGTATCTCACAGATCGGTCCCACCAAAACCAATGTTTTGGTTACCGGGGAAAGCGGCACGGGAAAAGAGCTCATTGCCAGGGCTATTCATGAACAATCCGACCGCAGGGACAAGCCTTTTATAGTGGTTAACTGCGGCGGTATTACAGACACCTTGATGGAAAGTGAATTTTTCGGCCACGTAAAAGGGTCTTTTACCGGCGCTGTCAGCAATAAAATTGGGCTGTTTGAAGCGGCCAACGAAGGTACCATATTTTTGGATGAAATCGGTGAATTGTCCACCATGCTCCAGGTGAAACTGCTGAGAGCAGTTCAGGAAACATCTTTTAAGCCCGTGGGCGGCACCGCTGAAATTAAAGTAGACGTCAGAATCATCTCTGCCACAAATAAAAAATTGGACCAGGAGGTCATTGACGGCAATTTCCGGGAAGATCTTTTTTTTCGTCTTAACGTCATCCCCATTAAAGTACCGCCCTTACGGGACAGAAAAGGGGATATTGAGCTGCTGTCCGCCCACTTTGCAAAAAAATATTCAGACAAAATGGGCAAGGATATTGTCAAGCTGTCTTCCTATGCTATTGATTTTTTAAATAAATATTCTTTTCCAGGCAATGTCAGGGAATTGGAAAACCTCATCGAACGAAGCGTGGCCCTTTCTTCCACCAATATCATCCTGCCGGAAAGTTTAACGATTTCCATGCACAAGAAAAGACGCTGGATAGAAGGGATCGAAGGGCAGCGCTTTAATCTGGAAGATGTGGAGCAGGGGGTTGATCTGGATGAAATCCTTTCCACTATTGAACATGCTTATCTGAAAAAGGCCATGGAATTGTCCGGCGGCAATAAAAATACGGCTGCAGACTATTTAAATCTCAGTTTGCGATCCATGCGCTACCGTCTCGATAAAAATATTTGATGGGGGTTTGACTATGTCGACTTTACGAAAATCAGGGTGAAACTGGAATTCAGGAAAGTCGCAATGCTCTTCGGATGGCATTTAAACGAGGGTTGATCGTTAATGGTGAGACATGGATGAAAATGATAAAAAGCAGAACCTTGATATCACATACCTGAACGAGTCATTGAAAAATGAATAAAATGATTATCAAATTTTAAAAATAGGGAGAGGTGCGCTCATGCATATCCACCAGAAGTTTTGACTCACAAATTTCTTCCAGTCGTATGAATATTCTTCAGGAGGTTATATGATTTATCAATAGATTTAGTTCTGATCTGATAAATGGCATCAGAAGTTCCTTTTTTAAGGGGACTTCCTGATATCGAATCGCGGGGGGGGCAATCAGCGGAGATATCAATTTTTCAACCGAAATCTGTTTTATTAATTCCATAAATAAATTATGTGCTTTGTCCTTTCTGCCGGATAAGAGCGCATTTTCAATTCGGCACAAATACACGATACCGGATCTATTTCGGTTATGGGCCAGAGAATAGAACCATTCAGCTCGATCAAAATTTCCTAATTGTGAAAAGCATTTGCCAATACCAAGCAGGATATCCGAGCGCATGGGGGCATACTTTAACGCTGTTTGGAAAGCCGGAAGTGCCAATTCCGGCTCTTTTGTCCATAAAAGGATATGGCCCAACATTTTAAAAAAATCTTCCTGCACATTTCCCTGATCCAATAAAATCTTAATTTCGGTTTTGGCACGGGGAAATTCACCTGTTTTAATGAGGGTTTTGGTGAGGTTGTATCTATTCGTTGCATCTTTTGGGTATAACGCCAGTGCTTTTTCAAAATAAGCAATTGCCTGCTGATATTCTTCAAGTTTCACATACAGGCTCGCCATATTCCCAAACTGATCCGATTTTGCTTTCGTTACGTGGGGCATGGTTTTGCCGAGGGAAATTTGCATTAATTCAAGCGCTTTCCGGTATTTAGCCTCTGTTGGATTTTCACCCCAGCCCAGACTTATGGCAAGCCTGGCATAAGGACGGTATGATTCGTTATTTTTGACAAGGGCGTCCAGCCAAAGGGATTCTTCGGTATACCACTTTTTGTTACGTTCATAAGTTGCGCATCCATAGGAGATAACTAAAGACCCTAGGACAACCCAAATCATAGATATAATCATTTTTCTGCTGCGAAATTTATTTAATAAAAAGACAAAGAACTGTGAGAAAGGTAAAAAGAGAAAGGCCGAGGGCAAATAATTGCGGTGCTCAAAAATGAGTTCCAACCCAATGAAGGAAGATTCGACCATATGATTCAGATAATAAAATAATATTGCAAAACAAAATACAGGGTGCCGTTTTAACACGCCAAGTGCCAGACAGATGATCCCAAAATTCAGGCAAATTGCACCAAAAGTTGACATCGGATCAAACAAAGAGGTGGATAGGGATATATCGTGACCGATGGAGAATCGTTCCGGAAAAGGGAAAAAAATCTGGGATATGTAAAATATCAGAATGCGCGGTTCAGTTAATATCCGTTGGACCATGGTAAAAGGACGGCCATCATATCCATTGATAATGCTTTTAAACAGGTTTGGATGTAAAATTAAGCTCAACGCCAGAATGATAAGGCCGCAACCAAAAAACAGATAGAATCGTTTTCGGATCAAACCGGATGAAACATCTATGCGGAAAAATATTAATTCTAAAATTGGAAGGCTTATCAGAACAAGAACGGCATTTTCTTTTGAAAAGATAGCCATGAGATAGGATGCTAGGGCCAGTGCCCAAAAGGTGGAACGGCGGCCTCGTGTGAGAGCGAGTTTCCCTTTTAAAAAAAAAAACAGGGTCAGCAGGGAAAACATGGCTGCCAGGGAGGTCATACGCTGAATAATATAGGTCACTGCCTGAATCTGGATGGGATTCAATGACCAGAGCAATACGGTCAAACCAGCCATAAATTCAATCTGAGATTGTGAATACTGCCCTTTTAACCGGGGGGTCATGAACAATAACCGGATCAAAAAAAAGAGGATCAATGAGGTGGCGCAATGGATGAGAAAATTAACGATATGATATCCGAAAATATTCTGCCCGCCTATATACCAGTTTAAGGCCAGGCTGACACAGGCCACCGGCCTGTAGAGGCCGCCATGGCCGGGCTTGGCAAAGCCGGTCTGCCAAAGGTTTTTCCAGGTAAATTGTTCTAATTGTATTCTGTGGTTGTTCAAAATATTTGGGGAGTCGTCAAACTGCCAGGAGGAATTAAAAGAATTGGAATATGAAACTAAAATGATCAGAACGATCAGGAAAAGTAATCTTGGCAAATTGGGGGTCTGTGATTCAGATGTCAGCATTGTTTTTCTTGAAACCAATATTATTTCAGGGAGAGGCGGTTGCCTCTCCCTGAAATTTGTCAACTTTTCCTATGAAAAGCGATTAGTTGTTCTGGATGTTTTTGGTAAAAACATTAGCAGCCCAGGCGGCGCTTGCAGCCTGGTAGTCTGCGGGGCAACGGCCTGATACATCTGTCACAGCAATTGCAATAAGTGTATTCGGCGTGTTTGTTGTAAACGCCCAGGTGTTCACATTTCCACCCTCTCCGCTGAGGGTCAGAGTGATGTCAGCTTCGGCTATAGCGGTATGACTGGGAACTGAAAAATAATCCGCAACAGCTGCTGCAATTGAATTGGCATCTGATTCGGCCGCAGAGCAGAATGCTTTGTTCCTGTAAGAAATAAAGTTGGGAATGGCAATGGCTGCCAAGATTCCAATAATAGCGATAACAATCATCAACTCAATCAATGTGAAACCTTTGTTGTTTAGTTTTTTTGACATGATCTTCTCCTAAAGTTATTTGTTTAAAAAAAACGTACTTCGTCTAACGTTGATACAGACACAGTGCATGTAGTGTACCAGGTTTTATTTTTTTGATGTATTATCGTTGATAGCCTTATTAAATAAAGGCTTTCTGTAATGAAGAATTCAAGTTTATTTTGTTTTAAACAATTTTTAGTCAAACAATCGAACACTATTTGTCCAGTTGGTTACAATTTTTGTTATTTTTTTATTGTGAAGTGCTTGGACCCTGTTTTTATCTTGATGAGATTCCCTTAGAATTTGTTGACATGTTTTTTTTAAATCTATATTTTAATAAAATTAAAAAATTTGTTTTAATAAAAAAAGGGTTACCAGTAGATGCCAGCTAAAAATTCCAAACTTATATCGACTTATCCCATAACGGTTTATCTTTTTGTTGTAGTTCTCTTATCAATCGCAGGCCTTGGGGTTTCTATTTATCTTTCCCTATCCCATTACCGTGTATATACAGATATTAGTTACGCCAGTTTTTGCGCCATTTCAAAAGCGATTAACTGCGATACTGTATCCCAAAGTCCATATTCAATCTTTTTGGGTATTCCGGTACCCATCTGGGGGGTTACCGGATATGTCTTCATGATAGCCACCCTGTTTATTTCCTATGACATTCGGTCCAAAGTGTTAAATATGTTTCCCCTACTAATGGGGATTGGAATTATTTTCAGTTCCATAAGCCTCTTCCTTGGATTAATTTCTGCCATCAGTATTCAATCCTATTGCATCATGTGCATTGTGGTTTACGGAATCAGTTTTGCCCTTTTTTTCATGATCTGGTTCATACGGAACCGATTTGAAAAAATCACCTGGAAACAATCTTTATCCAACAATATGAGTTATCTGAAAATAAACAGGTTAAAAGCTCTAAAGTATTATTCGCCGATCCTGGTCATCATTTTGGTTGTCCGGCTTTTTATGCCTGTTTACTGGCATTACCCTATGAAAGAACCTGGCCCTTTAAACTTAAATACCGGAACGACAGCGGACGGCTCTCCCTGGATTGGGGCAAAGAACCCCGAACTTACAATCATTGAGTATACCGATTACATGTGCTTTCAATGCAGAAAAATGCACTTTTTTTTAAGGCGTCTGATTTCTGAAAATTCAGAAAAAATTCGCCTGATCCATAAACACTATCCAATGGATAAGAAAGTTAATCGATTTTTAGAGGAATCGCTTCATCCGGGTTCAAGTATCCTTTCTCTTGTTTCCATCCAAGCCGTCCAGGAAAATAAATTTTGGGAAGTAAACGATTATTTATATGGCTATGATATGAGCAAAGGTGAGATTTTTTTAAAAAAGATAGCTGAGAATACAGGTCTTAACTCAAGCACATTGGCTGCCAGGATTCGTGCACCTGAAACCATGCAGAAACTGCAACAGGATATAAGTTCCGGTTTAAAACATCAGCTTATCGGAACGCCATCCTATGTCATTAACGGGAAAGTATATCAAGGACAGATTCCGCCAGACATATTAAAAACGATTAAAACGATGAAACTCCCTTGAAACAGGGCTTTGAAAACTTTGGGACCTATTTTTTAAAAACACAAAATATTAAAAATGAAAAATGAATTAATTGGAAAATATACAGTATTCACTTGTTTAGTGATCGGATGTGCCCTTTTCATCTGTCTGATTTTATTAGCAAGTGTACCGCCTGTCAGCAGGGATGCGCTAACCCATCATCTCGCCGTTCCCAAACTATATGTCCAACAGGGCGGTATCTATGAATTGCGAGATATCCTACCCTCCTATTATCCTCAATTACTTGACCTTTTATATTGCATTCCCATGGTGTTTAATAACGATATCGTGCCCAAGTACATCCATTTTTCCTTTGCATTGCTAACAGCTTTGATCATTTTTCAATATATAAAAAGAAAAATGAGTTCTGACTATGCTCTTTTTAGTGTAATTTTTTTTCTTTCCTTGCCCGTTATTATCAAACTGTCCATAACGGTTTATGTTGACCTAGGGTTAATTTTTTTTTCCACGGCATCTTTATTGAGTTTATTAAAATGGTATGAAACAAAAAAAAAGACCCTTTGGTTTGTTTTGTCAGCCATCTTTTGCGGTCTTGCATTAAGCACTAAGTATAATGGTCTTATCTCTTTATTCCTTTTAACTCTTTTTATCCCGGTCGTTTATTTAAAAGGTTCAAATAGAAGCCTTTCCGCACAACTAAAAGCCTTGTGGTTTGCTTTCATGTTTTTGTTAATTTCTATTTCAGTATTTTCACCGTGGATGATTAAAAATTATATATGGACAAAAAATCCTGTTTATCCGCTTTATAATAATTTTTTTAATTCTAATGATACGGTTACCGAGAATGAAGCACTTTTAAAGCCAACTATGAATCATTTTTTAATGCGAAAGTATATCTATAAAGAGACCTGGCTGGAAACGGCGCTCATACCTGTCAGGATTTTTTTCCAGGGTGAGGATGACAACCCAAGGCTTTTTGATGGGAAATTAAATCCGCTTCTTTTCATTTTACCCATATTTGCCTTTATAAAATTTCGATCAGCAAAACCTGATCAAGATTTTTTTGAACAAAAAGTTTTATTCTCTTTTTCATTTTTTTATATTATGGCCGCTTTTTTTCAAAATGATATGCGTATCAGATGGATAGGTCCAGCTATCCCATCTCTTGTGATTTTATCTGTTTACGGTGTTAAAAATATTTTAAGTAAAATACCATCTCAAATATCAAAGAAAACGGGTAAAAGAAGAATTTTTCATCATGCTTATCTTTTGATTGTTTCTGCTTGTATTTGTTTTATGATGGGTTTGAACGGTATCTATCTGTACCAGTTGTTTAGGTTGGTTGATCCTTTGCCCTATTTATCAAAGCAAATCACACGAGAAGATTATATTGAAAAATTCAGACCTGAATTTGCGGCTATAAATTTTTCTAATAAATTTTTGAACAAAAACACAAAATTGTTGGGATTATTTCTTGGAAATCGTGGATACTACTCTGACCATGAGATTAATTTTAACTTGTATGATTTCATGGCTATAATTATAAAATCAAATACTGGGAATGATATCCTTGCTGAACTTAAAGAACTCAAATATACAGATATTATTTTGAATTATGATAAGCTTAACAACTGGATCAACACAAGTTTTACAAAAGAAAAAAAAATAATAATTGAGGATTTTTTCAATCGATCTGTTATCAAGGAATTCAACAAAGGGGGGTATGGTTTATATCGTCTTAAATAAACTTCAGCAATGTAGTGAAGTGGTATTATAAAAGGGTGTTGAAATCGACATTTCGTTTTTCAATATAAAGTCAATAAATTCAGAGCTTTGAATTGAAAAAACCGCTGTTTTAGTGTATAGTTTTTTAAGAGTCCAATCAAAAATAACAACAGAGGCATTATGCACAGCTCAGGAAGACATAGAATCCAATGAAGATAAAGAAGCTCTTTCGTAAAATAGAGTTACTTTACACACAAGATGGTTTTGGGCTTTATACAATAAAGTCCTTTAATTAAGAAAGAGGTTTTTTTATGCGCGAATATCTCAACAATAGATGGATATGGAAAAATCAGGTTAAAAATGTTTGAAGGGAAATATACGAATTCTAATTTTATGGCAAAAATATTATTGAACAATTTTTATAATACTATTTTTAAAATGGTTCAACCGCTCAACGGCGAATTAAAAAAGATATTGGAAGTTGGCTGTGGACACGGATATTCAACGCAACAGCTTTCTAAAATATGGAAGGCGTCAATACTTGAAGCATCAGATGTTGATCAAAAACTTGTCCAGGATGCAAAAAATAAAAACCCAAATATTCAAATAACAATAGAATCCGTCTATGGTTTAAATCGAAATGACGCAAGCTTTGATTTGATCCTTTTGTTGGAAGTCTTGGAACATTTATCTTGCCCGGAAAAGGCTTTGGAAGAATTGCACAGGGTATCGAAAAAATATTGTATTATCAGTGTGCCCAATGAACCCTTGTGGCGGATTTTAAATATGATCAGGGGCTCCTACTGGCCCTATTTCGGTAATACGCCGGGTCATGTCAATCATTGGTCAAAGGCAGGAATAACCCGATTGGTAGGGAGGTATTTTAAAATAGTAAGGGTTGTAACGGTTATTCCTTGGACCGTTTTATTGGTTGAAAAATAATGGGATGATAACTCAGATCATGAAATATGGAATGGTTACCCTGCTCAATTATTTTATAATTTTTTGCGGCACCTATTTTTTGACGGATAAAATTGGAATCACGCCCAATCTATCATATCTGGTTACCATCTCGATTGCATATGTGATTCAATATCTTTTAAATATAAAGTACGTTTTTTCAGTGAATTTTACCAGGGAATCGGCATTGAAGTATTTATCCCTTTTAATTTTGTTTTGGTTGTTTAATAATATGGTTTATAATTTTTTGATTGAATTTTTTGAAGTAAAATATTTAATTGCAATCGGCATAAATATTGTATTTTTTGGTTTGATTCGATTCTTTGTTCAAAAAAGATATGTGTTTAATGACAAGGCTGCTCAAATCCGGAGGTTCTAAAATTTATAATAAACAATCAGTGTGCGTTGTTATTCCCTGTCATAATGAGGAAACACAAATTAAATCTGTGATAGAAAATTTGCCAGAGTTTGTGGATCAGATTGTAGTCGTGGATGATAAAAGTAAAGACCAAACCATAGATGTGGTCAAGAACTGCCAGGAAAATAATCCTAAAATTCATCTGATCCAATTGGAAGAAAATCAAGGGTGCGGCGGGGCCCTTGCCGCAGGATATAAGTGGGCAAGGGACCATGATTTTGATCTTGCCGTGAGGATGGATGGGGATGGGCAGATGAATCCTGTTAATTTGCCTGCATTGCTTGATCCTGTGGTGAGCCATGGGGCTGATTATTCCAAAGGAAATAGATTGTTTACCGGGGAGGCCTTTCGTAAAATTCCCAAAATAAGATACTTTGGAAACGGCTTTCTTTCTCTTTTGACAAAGATTGCTTCTGGCTATTGGCATGTTGCAGATTTTCAGTCCGGATACACGGTTGTGAATAAAAAAGTTCTTCATACCATTGACTGGGATAAAATGTACAAGCGATATGGACAACCCAATGATATCCTGGTGAGACTGAATGTTGAAAATTTTAAAGTTGTGGATGTGCCGGTTGACCCGGTTTACCATGTAGGCGAAAAATCCGGAATGAAAATCCATAAAGTCATGTTTACAATCGGGTGGCTTCTGGTGAAATTATTTTTGTGGCGGATAAAAGAAAAATATATTATCCGGGATTTTCATCCCCTTGTTTTCTTTTATTTTTTGGGGGTGGGTTTCGGTATTGCCACGGTTCTCTTGTTTATTAGGGTTTTTCTTGTCTGGTATTTAACCGGACATATCCCTGCTGTTAATGCCCTGGCAGCCATGTTTTCTTTTATGAGTGCCAGCCAGTTCTCTCTGTTTGCCATGTGGTTTGATATGGAAGCAAATAAACACCTTAAGGTGTAATTGGGTCCATATCCACAATGATACATTAATCTTGTTTTTTTAAGAGTTTCTACTATACTGAGAATATGAAATGTTTTTTGTTCTGTTGAAGTATTCTTGCGTAGAAACATTTTATTTAAAAATAAAAAACCATACCTTCTGGGTATGGTCAGAGATAGTTGGCTATGCCATTTTAAGCGGCCATATGCAATCCGATGTTGAGTTGTCCCCACAACTGTAATGTATGAGCCGATTCAGGAAGTTATCGCATACAATATAGCATTGCCAATACCATACTTGGGTTCCGAAGTATAGACTGGAAAGGGCAACGTTATGAAAAATCCATTTAAAATTTATTTAATCCGATTCAATTCCGCATTTACACTTGTGGAACTGATGATTGTTATTGCAATTATTGGCATAATTGCAGCGGTAGCGGTTCCAAATATGATTGCCTGGCGAAATAATGCCCAGTTTAATGCCGCAGTTCGAATGTTCAAGTCTTCAATTGAGAGTACCCGGATGGACGCTATGAAATCCAATATATCGATTCCATTGAATTTTGTGGATGGCGGCACTACATACACCACAACAAACGCTTCGGGTACTATCATAACCCATCAATTGCCGCCGACGGTTATCCTTCTTAATTCTAATTTTACCGGTGATATATTGCAGTTTAACTCCCGTGGGATGCCGGATGCGCCGAATAGTCTGGGGGGAACATTGACCATCCAAAACAACAGCGGGACCCTAAATCGACAAATTATTGTATCCAGTACCGGCAGTTCCAGAATTAATTGATACTTATCCTGAAACCCTAGGTAAGCATGGGAACAGTATATATGAAATACACCCAAAAAAATGGATTTACCCTTATTGAGCTGCTGGTTGGAATGGCTCTTTCCTCCATTGCTATCGTTGTGATTGTATCCGCCTATACGATTCAGGTTCGGGGAAAAAATACCCAGGAGGCATTGACCGATATGAACCAGGGCGCAAGGGCCGCATTTGAGGTTATGAGCGATGAGATCCGTATGGCTGGTTTAGACACTCTTGGAAGCGCAAATGCACGAATTATTACTGCCGGTGTCGGCGAATTAATTTTTTCTATGGACATGGGCAATGGGGTTAGTAACCTTCCCGACGGTGATTGCTGTGATGGCAATGAGATAGTTAGATATCATCTGTCCCCTGCAGCCACGGACGGAGATGATAACGGAGTTAATGATAATATCGCCTCCGGCATTGTATGTAATCTGGGCCGTGAAGTCGGCGATGGCCTGGACCCAGTTTCCGGATGTGGTGGTGGGGTCAGCGGCTTGCAACCCCTTGCCCGCAATGTAGATGTTTTAAATTTTGTCTATCTAAATGGAAATGGTGCTGTGATTGCATATGGAAATCTTGGAACCCAGGCTGTCCGGGACACCATCCGTTCTATTGAGGTTACCATTGTTGTTCGTGCAGGAACACAGTCTGGTGGTCTTTTATATTCATATACAAATAATAATGCCTATTTAAACCAGCAGGGTATCCAGATTTTACCGGCCCAGGGAGATGCTTTCCGTCGTCTGCGGCTTGGCACAACCATCCAATGCCGGAATGTGAATTGATGATAAGGAGAACATATTTTATGCCGTATTCCCCTTCAAAATATAATTTGAACCCATCCAATTCCGGATTTACGATTATTGAAGTGCTCATTGCCCTTGCCATTTTTTCTATAGGCTTGCTGGCAATGAGTGCTTTGCAAAGTTCTTCGCTTCTGGCCACCGGCAATATCGGTGCACAAACCGAAGCATGGACCGTGCTTGAGGATCAAGTGGAACGCCTCAAGGCAATGCCGTTTTATGCAAACAACAATTCTATTGATGATACGCTTGGGGGTTACTCCGGAAGCGGGACTATCGATGAGCTTACTGAGGAAATGCCGGATTTGATCGCAGATGCAAACCTGATACCTGCCGGCAGTACTCACAGTAGACTTTATTTAAACGGCCGATATACTGTGCAATGGCAGGTGGTTAACGATCAGCCCATTCCTCCAGTGGTTGTACCTCCCCCCACAGCTACCTCTCCCCAGCTTGGATCTTTTGTGCCGGCTGGCACTTATACTGTTTCCAAAACCATATCCGTATGGGTGACTCGTGGGAACAACATTGGTGCTGCTATCCCGCCGGCCACAGCCGATATCCTTGCCTCGTGTCAATTTGTCAAAACCTGGGCAGAGGCTGGTCAGAGGCCTTACAGATGAATATAAAGCATGAGGTTGCATACATCTAATATCGTCAGGGGTTAGCTATATGAAAAAAATAATTGGAAAAATTAAAAATAAGTCAAACTTAAAAAACAGATTCAAATTGTGTTCAGTCTTCCAGCCGCTTCGGAACCAGGATGGTTCTATTATCGCTATTACATTGATGATTCTTGTTACCATAACCATTATTGGTCTTATGTCATCTGATACGGTGGTGTCTGAAAAATATATTATCCGTAATCAGGCTATTTACAAGCAAAATTTAAATATGGTGGATGCTGTTCTCATGGAGCATTTTCAAAGGGTCATGCAGTGGGCGGATACTGACCCGGCGATTAAAGATACGAACGGCTCAACCCTGGTATGGGTTAATGACATGACTGCCACATGGGCGGTTACCACCACGGCCTGGTATGCGATTATGCCATCCGATGCAATATTGAATACAGCCAATTCCATTGCGGTAAATACACCGCAAAATCTGATTGACCGTGGAGAGCAAAACAACCTAAGGGTGGCATTTGTCGGGTGGGATAAGTCAGGCAGTTCTTTAACTTTGCCATCAAGAAGTACATGGAAGGGGCGTTTGATCGCAGAATATGTGTCCCCTAACAATGGCATTATGCGTATGGAAATTGGGATCAGAAAAATGGTTACCAGTTTATGACGTATTTATATCCAAACAAGACAGATACAAGACAGATAAAAGAAGGAGATCATAATGTATCACAAAAATATTTATTTTAGCTCTTTTTTTCTTTCCTTGGAAGAAAAAAAGCTGAAGTTTAATGCCATTGTTCTTTTCTTTTCCGCTCTTGTTGTTTTGCTTTTTTCGGGTTCTGCCACAGGTGTACAAATTGATATTTCCGACGTTCCTTTGGATTCGCAGCTTTCGGCAGCCGCGCCAAATCTTATGTTCGGCCTGGATGATTCTGGAAGCATGGACTGGGAAATACTGACGGCTGAGACAGAAGGTCTTTTTAATATTGGGAATACAGACTACACTTATGTGTTTGATAATCCTGGCGATAATCTTTATACTTCCGGCACATATTCCAATATTATAACAGGGGATAATCGCAGATACTGGAAGTCCCAATGGTCGGATTATAATGTGATGTATTACAATCCTGCAATTGAGTACAAACCCTGGCAGGGATTTCCCAACGCAAATGTAAGCAAGCCCCGATCTCACCCCTATTATAACAGCACTGCCCCCAGCGGCAACCGTCTTAATGGAGTTGTAAGACCAAAACCTTATTCAAGTGATATTCCTCCATCCAATTTTCTGGATTTGAGCGCTACCTATTTATCAATGGGTAATTCCATTATTGTGGATAACCTTGATGGTGCTCCCGCATATACTAAAACAGGAACTTGGGCTGAGTCCGGTTATACGCCAGAGTACGCAAACAGCTCAGAATATACAGGATCTAATGGCACGGCTACGTTCACACCCAATATCACTATAGCTCGTAACTACGCTGTTCATGCCTGGTGGAACTGCTACAACGATCGTGATACGAATGCCAAGCTCACCATCACCCATAGTGGCGGCACGACTGTTCTCTACAAGAATCAGCAGTCGACAACCGGTATTTGCGGTCAATGGGTCCCCCTTGGATCCTATTACTTTGCAGCAGGAAGATCCGGAAATATCAAAATAGAGCGCCATGCAGGAAGTACAAATGGTTCCACTGTTGCAGATGCCGTAAGACTTTCAGATATGTCTGTAGCAAATGCCCACTACTACACCTGGTATGATGCAAACAATAATACGGTCATTGATACCGGTGAAATTTACCTTATTAATCTTAACGGGGCCATATCATATTTCCAGTTCAATGATAATGACAATGATAATAAGGTGGATTCAGGGGAATTGTTGCCAATCGTCACCCCCCCGGCAGAAGTCGAATCTAAAAGAACCTATGCCCAGGAGATTCAAAATTTTGCAAACTGGTACTCCTTTTATCGGAAAAGACGTGCAATGGCAGTTGCTACCATCTCTGATGTGATTCCCAAGCTTAAAGGTGTTAATGTAGGGTTCAGAAGCATCAACGGGCATATTATCAGCCGAGTGCTTCCCGTTAATGTGGGAGGTGTCGATAGTACAAACACGCTGCTTGATCTTTTGTTTTCTTATCACCAGGGTACGCATACAACCGGCTCAACTCCTTTGAGGCTGGGCTTGGAAAACATAGGTAAATATTACGATACAATTCAGGCAATTAGTCCTGCTGAACCTGAATTGGCTGTCTCTCCCATTGAGATTGGAGCAAAGGGTGAATGTCAGCAAAATTTTACAATTATGTTCACGGATGGTGCCTATAATGGTAATTCACCGGGGCTGGGTAACGTGGATGCTGCTGAAGTCGCACCCTATGCCGACCGTGCGTCAAACACATTGGCAGATGTGGCCATGTTTTATTGGAAAAGAGATCTTGCCCCCACCGTGGGCAATCATGTTCCCACCAATTTTTTTGACAGTGCCACTTGGCAGCACATGGTTACCTACACCGTAGCATTCGGTGTCAAGGGCAACCTGGATCCCGATGATTTTGACCTCTATAATATTGACCCGACAAAAAGGGTATACCCCACCTGGCCAAGCCCTATAAATAGTGATTATGAAAGGATAGATGATCTATGGCATACTGCTGTAAACGGCCGGGGAAAGTATTTGAATGCGCAAAGTCCCCAGGAGCTTGTTAAAGCATTTGAGAAAGTCATCAATGACGTATTGTCTCGAATCGGCTCAGGGGCGTCTGTTTCAATCAACGGTGACGAACTCCATGCGGGATCGGTCGTATATCAGTCGCGCTACGTAACCGATGGCTGGACAGGGGATGTGCTGGCCTATAATTTGGACCCGACCACCGGAGAAGTGATTCAGATTCCGTTAAAATGGTCTGCCAGTCAATTATTGGACAATGCACAGGCTTTAAACCCGGATTATTGGAATACAGGAAGAATCATCGCCACCTATGATGGAACTGCGGGAAAACCATTTCGCCATGCCTCTTTGTCTGCCGGGCAACAGGCTCTCCTTGATGCCAATATGGTGAATTATCTCAGAGGCGATCACTCTCTGGAGGAAAAAAATGGAGGGGGCTATCGGAATAGAATGCTTATGGAGAATGGGGTATTTGTGCGAGATACAATGTTAGGAGATATTGTGCACTCCTCTCCGCTTTATCATAACGGCACGATTTTTGTGGGCGCGAATGACGGACTGCTCCATGCATTTGATGCTGATAACGGTAAAGAACTTTTTGCTTATGTTCCGAATCTGGTGTTTACCAATTTGCCACTTCTTACTCAACCATCTTACAGCCATAAATTTTATGTTGATCTTACTCCTTTTGCACAGGATGTAGGAACGGTTAACTTGCTGGTGGGTGGGCTTGGCAAAGGGGGGAAAGGATATTATTGTCTTGACGTAACCGACCTTAACACCGCCGACACAGATCCGTTGTCAATGACAACCGAAGCCCAGCTTGCAGCCAAGGTCAAGTGGGAGTTTCCGAATACAGCAACCCTGGCCGCGGATACGGCCGATATGGGATATAGCTTCAGCCGGGCAGTGATTGTGAAATCCAAGGTGGGCTGGGTTGTCATTTTTGGAAACGGGTATAATAGCACCAATGAAAGTTCTGTATTATTTGTTCTCGATGCTTTAACAGGGACCCTTTTGAGAAAAATTGATACAGGCTTCAATCCTTCAAACGGACTCTCCACTCCTGCTCCGGTGGACGTAAATGGGGATTCGATTGTTGATTATATTTATGCCGGCGATTTGCAGGGGAATATGTGGAAGTTTGATTTAACTGATTCAGCGCCTGCATCCTGGGAGGTGGCATATAATCCAAAACCACTATTCAGAGCCATGGATGGAGCTGTTACGCCAAACTATCAGCCCATCACCATTAAGCCGGATGTTATGACCCATTGCTCTGAGACGGGTTATATAGTGGCTTTCGGCACAGGGAAATACCTTGGGAGCACAGACCTTGCGGATACTAAGACGCAAACCCTTTACGGGATCTGGGACTATGGTGATGATGCAGATAATAATGAGTATGTGGGGTCCTTTCAACGGGCTTCTACGTCGCAATTATCCAATCCGAGTCATCCGGGCACGACACTGCTGGAACAAACGGTGGTTTTTCAGGGCGGAGTTGGCACGAATACTCTGAGGGTTGTATCTGATGAAACACCATCATGGGATACGGTTGCAGATGGAACTTCAGGCCAGAATCCAGATCCGTCTAAAAATGTGGGATGGTATTTGGATCTTCCAACTTCCAAAGAGCGTGTTGTGCGGGATCTCCTAATTCGAGGGGGCAAGGTCATCACTACTTCATCCATTCCACAGACAAATTCTCCTTGTGTAGCAGGGGGAGAGTCATGGCTCATGGAATTAAATGCCTGCACCGGCGGAAGGATGTCAACACCCCAGATAGATATCAACCAAGACGGTCTGATTAGTGATTTAGATCTTCTAAGCATCACTGATGGTGCCGGAAATAATATGACGGTTGCTCCCACCGGTATATGGTTCGCGACTACTATTTATACACCGGCCATTTTAAATGTTCCGGGTGGTATCGAGATAAAGTATTTCAGTACAGCTGCAGGAAATATTATTATAGTTCGTGAGCAAGGGCAGGCAACAGGAATGATTTATTGGCGAAAGTTATAATTCTATTTATTTTCATTTAGTGAAACAAGATTTCTCTCATGATGATTAAAATAGGAGGAGAAAAAATGATGGAGATAATCAATAAAAGAAATATTGTCTGGGAAATAAACGTATTTATTACCGTTCTTGCAGCATGGGCTGTCGGTATGGTCAACGCCGGTGATACCCTTACAATTCTTTCTATAAAACCTGTACCGGATGTTTTTTCAGGAGAAGTTTTAAATTCAACACAAAGAAGGGTATCTTTCCATGGCGGAGGAGTCATTGACAGGATCGGAAGGGATGATAACGGTGAGACCATTATTGTTATTAACGATCGTTTGAAATATTTTGCACGATCTGTTACATATTATTCCAGTGGTGGGGAATTTTTATCTTTTTCTCGATTTCAGGCCGGGAAAAAAGTGGGTTATTTTGTCAACAAAAAAAAAGAGATCACAGACTTGTATCTCCTTGATCATTAAATGAGGAACCGAATGTGTATGTTTAGCAAAATTATTACGAAAGTTATTTTTGTGCTGTTCATTTTCCTATTATTTACAGCTTTTGTATCTGGTGAATATTATCAATATACCGATGAAAACGGAAAATTATCTTTTACCGATGATATCTCTAAAATTCCAAAAGATCAGAGAACCGTTGTAAAAAAATTTAAATCCGTGACACAGGAAATAAAAATAGTTGACACTGTTTTACCGCCTGCCAATAGCCCAATAACGGCATCATCCGCCATCAGTGAAAAAGATGAGGAAAGTATACGCCAGTCAAAAACCGCTGAATTGAAAGCGATACAGGACAAATTAAAAGAAATCCGAATGTCACTTGAAAATGAACGGATAGCCGTTGAGGCCCAGGCACCCATTAAAGGGGCGGCAAAAAAAGAGCAGATAGAATACTCTCTTAAAGTTGAGGCATTAAATACTAAAATCACTGAGTATGAAAAAAAATTGAATGTATTTAACAATCAAGTGGATGAACTCAATGCCAGCAATAAAACAAGAGTGATGAACAAAAAATGAATTGATTTTAGTTTCATTTTTTGTTCATCCTCACCTCAATCAATATGAGTTCCCGGCGCAGGAAGATCCTTAGGATAGTCTTCAGGGAAATGTCCAATTTCAGTATATATATCATAGTCTTCCGGGTTTTTTGTAATTGCCAGAAGACCCCCATTTCTATTGATAATTTTGTAACTACTTTCTTTGTTATAATATAGGACTTCATCTTTTGATTTATTGGTGATGACGTTATTAGAAGTCGTACTTGATTTATATGTTTTTATATTCTCTCTTTGATCAACAGGCACATTGGATATATCTTCAGTATAACAGACCTGGCCTTTTTGGTCAGTATACTTATAATAATCAGCAAAGCCTGCGCTTGATACTGCGAATACCAATACTATTGTTAAAAAAAGAATTAAAGCTATTTTATTAATATTCATTTTTACTCCCATATCATATATAATTTTTGCATAGCAAATATTAAAGTGTTTTCCAATAAAAGGAATTAACACCATTATTAGGCTCTCTAACGGGGATTTCTTCTGGGCCTACAAAGCCTTTAGCACCTTTTTCTGTAATAACGATGACAAAGTCAGGGGGTATCGTAACATTTTGAGCAATAATTGGACGCGCCCGATCTGATTTGGTCAAAGTCGGATCGCTAGGAGGGCTTTTATCAAAATTAAATACAGCACCTCCCGTTTTATAATCAAGTGCATAAATCTGCGCAATCCCTCCAGTCAGGCTTGTTCCACAGGGATCTGTGACCCCGCTTTGTGTTGGTGGAATATAGGTTGTAAAATATACAACACCCGCATAAACAACTGGTTTAGATAAACATTTTTCACCAGCACCTTCGAGTTTAATATACCATCCTCTGTTGGATTTTGATTTTAGATGAGCTATCTGGTCGGGGACCACTCCTTGGTAAACATTATGATTTGTTACATCAACCATAACCTTATTAGTATCACCGCCCAGTGTTGCATAATCGGAAACCGTTCCTGTTGTTGTAATCTCTTGAGTTACCCAGTCATTTTTCACACAATAAAAATAGTTGGTTTTTGTGGTTCCCTGCTTATCTAGGGGATCTGCCCGGTCACCTGTACCAAAATATACAAAATCACCAACAACTGGTTTCCATTTTTTATCAGCACTATCATAGTAATGCATAAATTCTTGCACGAAATCTGGTTCAGAAAATATCTTTTTCCCAGTTGATGCGCCGGTTATTTTAAATAAATGATTTTCTTGCCAAATGCCGTCAAGGAGATTGCTCTTTGTAGGATCATTATCTCTTAAACCAAAAATAGTCCCTTCAAGGTCTGCCGCATAAATCTGGGTGATGGCATCATTATCGTTTTCGATAACATCTACACCCCAGGCACTTACAATTGATGCTTCCATGCCGCTGTTAAACCGTTTAATTAGAGTACCGTCGGAAGCATTTATGATAAGAATTTCACCTCCTAATACGACCGAGTCGTTATTAGGATCTGCATCATGATTGAGTTTGTCTACATCCGCAATCACCGTATCAGAATGGTCATATCTTTCATCATAACCTCCTGTTAAGAGAAATGATTTTGTCGGTGTGCTGGCAGCATTTTTTTTATAATATACAAAATCAGGTTGCTTCCATGACTGACCTGAAACAGTATAGGTATATTTATATTTTGGGTTTAAAGGACCTGAAATATCTATTGCGTAATAATGATTGCCGCCTCTTCTTTCACCGCATATAACAATATCAGAATAATTGTCAGCATCAGGAATAATATCTGCCACAGTTGGAGATCCGTCCATGAAATGATAATGATCATCTGAAGCATATACTTTATGGAGCCTCTTAAATTGCTCTTTTGGAATAAATGCCCACTTTTCATTTCCGTATATATCATCTATACAATGTAACATCCCGCCATTGGAACCTACAAAAAGATATGAGCCGAGACTGGTTTTAGCAATAGCAGGTTTAGAGTGATTTAAATCGTAAAGTTTCCATTCTTCATCATCCATTTTGATTTTTTTGATAAAATTAGTCAGAGAAATAGAACTTCCAAAGCTGAAATCACTAACCGATAAATTAGTCGAGCTAAAGGATTTGAAACCATTTGTCCCTGAGGTGTCATTGTATATAATATTTCTTGTGTTCGCTAATATCCTATCCCCTGCGCCTCCTTTGGCAACATAAGGACCATCATTTATAGCTGACCAGCAGGATTTGGCATTCTCTTTGATTATTCCTCTATCATTAAGTATAGGATCTTCATCATCAGGACCACAAGAAGTAAACTGATTCTGGGAATTGAGCTTATATTTTTTAAGATTGCCCACCCATTGTGTATTATCCTCATCCGGTTTAAACATTGATAAATAAATATAATTACCAGCGTAAGCATTACTGGAGGCTGCAATTGGAACAATCGGTGCGGCAAAGGTTGTTTTCGTCTCTGTGATGGCTGCCATAATATTGTCGAACACACCTTCCAGGGCAAGTGCTGAACTTGCATCTCCCAGTAATCCTCCATCGGCCACCTCACCCTGACCTTTATCCGCAGTATCCTGTAATAAGGCTTTAGCATTTGCGCTAAGGCTGTCACCAAAACCAATTGGATAGGTAAGAACATTTTGGCTCGTAAAGGTTGTCTCTCCTGCAGCCGGCAAAAATTTATTAATATCATTTTTAAATAAAAGCTCCGCTACATTATGGAGCTCAGGATCATTAGAATCATAAAACGTGGGATAGGTGTCAGTTTCATAATCATCAATTTTGATATTATTTATTCTTAAACCTTGAATTTGATCCGTATCTTGAGTCGGCTCCCCATCCGTCATAAGAATGATATAATTTTTCCTGCATCTTATCCCCTGGGGCGAAGTATATGTTCCGCTGTGGAATACTGAAGCTTCTCCCGCAAAATAACGGCCCGCTTCAAACAAGGTTTCTGCCAGAGGCGTATTGCCATTGGCAATAATACCATTTACTATACCTTTTAAATATGTTTTATAATTAGCAAGATCTGTAGCGAGGGTCCCCGTATATTTGCTACCGCCTTCAAGAACATAATTATCTTTTATTTCACATCCAGATAGAATTGTACCACCATTATTGCCGTTAAACTTCATAATACCAAATCGATTATTGTCCCCATAATTATCTATGATATTTTTAACAGCTATTTTGGCAACCTCAATTCTAGTGGTTTTCTTATTATTTGCGTCTCTCAACTCTGTGCTCATACTACCGGAACTGTCAATAATAAGAAGAATATTGGGTTCCACGAGTATGCTGCATTCTCCGAAAATATCATTGTCCTCTGAAAATACATAAGTTGAGGTGCATAATATGAGAAGAAAAGCAAAAAAAATAAAGGTTTTAATTCGTTTCATGGTTATTCCCTCTCGAATTATTAATTTTTATTAAAGGTTTTAAATAAACCGCTTTCAACGGTTAATCTATTATCGGGTTGTGCGGTTGATCTGATTCCATAACGCCTGATTTCAAAATATCTTGGACTGGATCCTGACCCTATGTGTGGCGGTGCCTGGTGATTCATTTTATAATCAAAGCTATCTGATAGTGTGCCAGCAAGGGGGGTGGGTTCAATTCGTGCCACTACATAGCTTGCCACAGTCATTTGTGCCGCATTTTCATTTAAAATTTGTACATTCGCATTACTCTCTTGGGCATTGCCTTCGTTCCCCACACCAAATGTCGTTGTTGCTTGAAAAAGAGCTGAACCAGGTGCAAGCCATGTGGTTTGATTCTGTTCTGCAGCAACGGTTAAACCGGTTTCTGCTCTGTAAAGGTTATCCCTGTATTGTCTGTTACTCCGCATCATTCTGCTGTTGGACAATGAATTATCCACTGCAATAAAAACAGCAAGAGACAAGGCAAGGCCCATCAATAAAGCGACAACTATTGCTGAACCTTTTTCATTATTTAATATATCCATAGTTACCCTCATAAATATTTAGTGATTCTAATAGTTAAACTACTGATATATCATTCTTCTATAATAGCTTTTCATTCTTAATTCATTTGCATTAAGAATAGCGTCATCGCTGTGAAAAACACTTATGGCAATGGTTCTAAAGTTGCCACTAATGTCAACAACATCATACTGAATTTTTTGGTTGCCTCTTGTTATAAGCGTGCTGCTTCCAACGGGACTTGTAACATCATCAATATTTATAACACTTAGCATTTCAACAACGTCCTGACCATTTATGGCGGATTCATCTGCAAAGGTTGCGGTCCGAAAATTGGTAGTTGCAGACCAGATGGCAGAAGTAAGCGCTGTAAACATAATACTAAAAATTGCAATGGCTACAAGGGTTTCTATTATTGTAAAACCATGGTTATTGAGTTTTGATATGTTTTGATCTTCAGACACGATTATCTCCTGTTGATTCGCTTAAAATAAATTTCTACATCTAGTGCCGGTTGTGTGGAGCATATGCCCAAAATTATTATTGGGTGTATATGCATTCGCTCCCACATAATATGTAGTATTATCAGTCGCACCTCTAATAGGATATTTTGTACGTACAAGGAGCCAGGCCTTGACCGCCCTGATTTTTGAAATATCTACTGCAGGGATTGCTTGCGGTGCATCGGCAGCATCAACAACACCATCAAAATTAGTATCTAAAGATGTATCCAAAGTTCCATCGCCATTTGAATCAATTGCCCATATGATTTGGTTTGTAGCTGGATCTGTATCAACATCACCATTCTCATCGTCATCAAACCCATAAGCAAAACCAATGGCAACAATATCGTCTGCAACATTCCCACCATTAATAACCAGGCTGGTTGCACCTCCGACACTTACCACACCCGTCGCTCCGGGGTCACCCACAGGATTCAATCCAATATGGATAGTGACATCTGGTTGACCCATGACAGGGTTGTCCTGCAGGAACTCCAACTCACCGCCACCGGCAATCCTTATTATCTCACTCTTGCTTTTATCTTTTGCAGGGTTAAAACCAAGCAACTTGATGTGATCTTCAATAAAGAACATGGCCCCCCTGGCATTAGCGGATAGATTTGTACGATGATCAATTTCTGTAGATGTCTGCTGTAAATTTAAAAACACAGCGGTAGCAGCAACTATGACAATTGACGTGATAGCCAGCGCTATCATAAGCTCAATCATCGTAAAACCTAATTTATTATCTACATGTTTCATGATAAAACCCATTAAATATTAATTACCAAGGCTGACCCGTGTCCATTGTTTCATCTACCAAAGATATCCCGCCAGCACTTGTTACACTGACACCCATTCGTGTTGCAGCATTGGTGTTTGGACCGTATCTAATCAGGACTGATCCTGAAGCCCCCGTTAGCATACCTCTGGAATTATAAACAAAAGTATTTGCTGACAATTTATATAAATCAATAAAATCTGGAAAGTTGTTATTTGCAATCGGACCATTTGCATCTGTTATGGTATATGAATCAATGGCACCAAGCGTAAACGTAATTGTAACATCCAGACTTCTATTTACAGCTTGAGAGCTTGCTTGCTTAAAACCTGCATATAAATCTCGGGATGCCCCTCTTACACGGCGCTCAGGGTTTCCACTCATATAAGTGTACACGGCGATTGAAGAAACTATCCCAATGATTGCAATCACAACCATCATTTCCATCAATGTAAAACCGGATCTGTTTTTCATTATTCCTGTTCCTGTTTTTGAAATGGCAAATGATGGGTTATACCAGAAGATGGTGACGAAATCGAGGGGTATTCAGGGGCAGCTGGGGGTAAAACAAACAATATGTGTCCAGAGACGCCGGATTTTTGAATTTTTCCTTTCATTCTTATCATTTATTTCATATACCTTTTTCCCATCAGAGTTTTTTATTTTCTAAACAATTATATAGCTATTATATAATAATCATTTCAATTTTTGTGCCAAGAGAGTTTTACCCTTCTATATCCAGCACTATCGCCAAAAAAAAAATTAAAAACAAGGCGGCAGGCCTGGGGCCTGTTATATGCCGCAGGAGATTGTTGGTTTTATTTCATCATATTGATTGAGTTTCATCAAAGGCTTGCGGGGGAAAAAGATTTTGCGGTAATATTCTTCCACATTCAAGGCAAAAGAAAGTTTTTTGGGCAAAAGAACATTGAAAATTGGTTCCTGTAATATCCGGGTTAATTAACAATCCTTCCTAAAATAGTGTTTCACCGGCAAGGACGTAAAAAAAATACCATTTTTCAGGGATAACATTGTTATAAAACCGTCCGCTATCTTGGAGGTTTTCTTCAGGAAGGTCCTGGCAGGATTAATCCCCTGGAACCGTCTACTGACTTGGCTGTTTTCGGGTTTTTATCAGCTGAAAACAGGCGGTGGAATTTGACTTTTCCCATAAATAGTTTTAGAAGAAACAAATTAGAAAATGTAAATAAACTAAAAATTAATAGAGGAAATATGAAATCCAATAAACATATGATACAGGCATTAAACTTAGGATTGGGAATATTATTGGCCATGTCGATTTCCGGCTGTTGGGTCAATACCGGTTATTCGCCATCTCAAACTGCCACTCCTTCCGGTGGGGGAACCCCGGAAAAAACAAAGAAGACAACCGCCGTTTACCATGATTTTGAAGATGTTTTGGTGCCCATGGAACTTTCGGTCATGAAAGACAGGACTGTTGTGGTTTCCACTCCGGGATTTCGTTCCGGTATTCTGGCGCTTAAGGGATCGGTTGATTCCAATTCCCTGTATGATTTTTTCAGCATCAACATGGCAAAGGACAATTGGAATGTGGTCAGCAAAATAAAATCTTCGGGCACCATTATTATGGTGTATGCAAAAACCACCCGGTGTGCGGTGATTACCATAAGGGACAGTCAGATCACAACCTATGTTGAGATTGGTGTGGCTCCCACAATGGGAAATACAGGGGGAGAAATGACCCAGACAGGGTTGTCCGAATAATGGAACTGAAAAATGCCCATATTCTACTCGGGGTTACCGGCGGTATTGCCGCTTACAAATCTGTGGAATTGTTACGTCTGCTGAAAAAAGCCGGGGCCGATGTCCACGTGGCAATGACCGATGCTGCTTTGCAATTTGTGGGTAAAACCACCTTTGAGGTGTTGAGTGAAAATCCGGTGCTGACAAATTTGTGGAAGGATACCCAGGGGTCTGTCACACACATTGATATTGCCACCAGCATAGACGCGGCCGTAATTGCACCGGCCACTGCCAATTTTATCGGAAAACTGGCCCATGCAATCGCCGATGATGCGCTGTCGACCACCATGCTGGCTGTTACCGCACCGGTCATGATTTGTCCTTCCATGAACACGGACATGTACCAGAATATTCGGGTTCAGCGAAATCTGGATATCCTTGAACAGGACGGCGTCCATATTATTGATCCCGATGCCGGGGTTTTGGCATGCAAAACCGTTGGAACAGGTAGGTTGCCAGATCCCTGGTTTATCCTTGATCGGCTGACGGCAGTTTTGACCCGAAAAGATCTTTTGGGCAGGCAGGTGTTGATAACTGCGGGTCCCACCATTGAAGCCATAGATCCTGTGCGTTACATCAGTAACCATTCCTCGGGTAAAATGGGATATGCCATTGCAAGGGCTGCTGAACAAAGAGGGGCAAGGGTTACCCTGGTTTCCGGACCTGTTAATCTTGATCCGCCGGTGGGTGTGGACTTGGTTCCTGTGGAAAGCTGCGATGAAATGGCCCGGGCGGTGTTTTTACACCTTAAAGCCTCTGATATCATCATCAAGGTGGCGGCCGTGGCCGATTATCGGCCGGTTGATATAAGTAGCTGTAAAATTAAGAAGAGTCACGCCTCAAAGGAGATGCATCTTTCCATGACAGAGAATATGGATATTCTCAAACGGGTGGGGGAGCTTAAAACCGAAAAACAATTTCTGGTGGGTTTTGCCGCCG
>Ga0180007_10001876_pt1 | contig 26425 bp, 22 predicted proteins | sample MM_PC_MetaG_FD_121122 | JGI IMG/M metagenome (GOLD analysis project Ga0180007, IMG submission 121122) | Groundwater microbial communities from the Aspo Hard Rock Laboratory (HRL) deep subsurface site, Sweden - MM_PC_MetaG | ecosystem: Environmental > Aquatic > Deep subsurface > Groundwater... | reverse complement strand
TGGGCCCTCATAATATAGTAATCGGAGTTCTTGATTTTGATTTCAGGGGCGGCAGTATGGGTTCTGTAGTAGGGGAAAAAATAACCCGCGCTGTTGAAACCGCTATAAAGAAAAAATACCCGGTAATTATAGTTTCTGCCAGCGGCGGCGCAAGAATGGAAGAGGGTATATTTTCGCTTATGCAGATGGCTAAAACTTCCGCCGCTTTGGCGGAATTAGCAAAAGAAGGGCTGCCTTACATCTCAGTTATGGTTGACCCTACGACGGGCGGCGTGACAGCTTCTTTTGCCATGCTTGGCGATATTAACGTTGCAGAGCCCAAAGCCCTGATCGGTTTTGCCGGTCCCAGGGTAATAGAGCAGACTATCCGCGAAAAACTTCCTCACGGTTTTCAGCTGTCTGAATTTGTTTTACAGCATGGAATGGTTGATTTGATTGTAGAAAGAAAAGAAATGAAAAATACGCTGATAAAACTGCTTAATTTCCTCTACAAGCCAAAAAATGTGAAATGAACTATATCCCATGGCTTAACAAATTAGCGGAAAAAGAATACACAAACCAGAATCCCGACATTTCAAACATCAAGAAAGAGCTTGCCAGATTAGGAAATCCCCAGGATAAATTCCCAGCCGTACATATAGCCGGCACAAACGGAAAAGGTTCGACGGCCTGCATGATCTATGAAATATTAAAACAGGCGGGATTTTCTGTTGGAATATACACGTCTCCTCATTTGTTAACTTTCCGGGAACGCATAAGAATAAACAATTCCCTGATTACTGAAAATGAAGTCAACGAAATCATCGGATTTTATTTAAAAAAGAATAAGCAATACGAGAATGTCCAGAATTGCCCCCTGACCTATTTTGAAATTCTAACTCTTATGGCTTTTGTTCATTTTAGCTGGCAAAAAGTTGACATTGCCGTCATTGAAACCGGGCTTGGCGGCAAATTTGACGCTACCAATACCATTAAAAAACCCTTGGCCAGCCTTATTACGCCGGTAGATTTTGACCACACAGAATTGTTGGGGAAAACCATTACTGCTATTGCCAAGGAAAAAGCTGGAATTATAAAAAAAGGAGTCCCTGTAATTTCAGCCGCTCAGGAAGATGCAGTACTGCAGACTATCGCTAAAACAGCAAAAAATCATAAAAGCGAGCTTTATGTTTATGGAAAAGATTTTAAATGTTTCTATGTAGATACGGATTGGGCCAATAAATGCCAGTATATATCCTACAACGATAAAAAACATTTTTATACAAACGTTCCTTTAAGCCTTTTGGGCAGGCACCAATTGATGAATGCGGCCATGGCATTAAAATTCATGGGAATTCTCCAGGAAGAAGGTTACGAAATAGCTGAAAACGCTATTCATAAAGGATTAAGGAGCGCTTATTGGCCGGCTAGATTTGAAATTATAAATCAAAGAACAGGCAATACCCTGATAATTGACGGCGCCCATAATCCGCACGGAACGGCTACGCTAGCAGCCACATTGAAAGATTCACCCTTTAAAAAAAGCAGGATAACTTTTGTTATGAGCATTATGAAGGAAAAGAATTACCGTAAAATGATTCAATTGCTTTCAGGGCTTGCAAAAAAAGTTATTTTGTTCAAAATGAACAATCCCCGCGCCGCAGATGTAAACATACTGCGAAATAACTGGAAAAGATACTTGAGCCCGAGCAACATCAGGATAGAAAGCAGTTTTAAAGACATTTTCGGCCTTATTAAAAAAGACCAGGTTGTTTGCTTCACGGGTTCCCTGTATTTCTGCGGAGAATTGTTGAAATACCTGAAAAGGAAAATATGAGAAAGCTTGGAATAATATCGGTTCTTTTATCCATTTTAACTGCCGGATTATTTGCTGATGACAAGGTTAATATAAAAGCGGATAAGCTCGACTACGATGAAAGCACAAAAAACATTTTTGCCCGGGGCAATGTTGAAATCAGTTCCGGAAATTTTAAAATGTCCGGGAAGAAAATGGACATAAATTTAGATCGGCAGTTTGCCCTGGCTGAGGGTTCGGTTTCTATAAAGGACGGGGACTCGCTGATATTAGGAAGCAAATGCGAATATAATTATTCCCAAAGCACCGGGAATATTTATGACGCTTACGGATATTATTACCCCTGGGGTTTTAAAGGCGACAAAATTTTCAAAAGCAACCAGGACCTTTACCTGGGTAAATCAGACTTTACTACGTGCAACGCAAAAGTGCCCCATTACCATCTGAGGGTTAAAAGCGCGTCGTTAAAACCGAATAAAGAGATGGTTGCCAAAAACGTGGTTTTGAAAATTCGCAATATTCCTGTTTTCTATTACCCGGCTTACGCTTATTCTATGAGCGAGAGGGTCAATTCCCTCGAAATTTACCCAGGGTACAACACTTATGACGGAATCCAGATAAAAACAGTCTACGGTTTTCCGGTATCGAAATACACTTATTCAAAGCTTTGCGTGGATTTGTTTCAAAACCAGGGAATCGGCACCGGACTGGAATATAACTACAATAACCCTGATAAAGTAAAAGGAAGTACCTACCTCTATCATATAAAAGAAGACAAAAGCATGCGTGAAAGATATACTGTCAGGTCGTCTCACTGGGAGAAGCTGTCAAAAACATGGTCTTTGCAGGGAAATTTAAATTATCAAAGCGATGAATATTTCAATCAATTCTATTTCGGCGAAAACTGGAACCGACTGACCAGTGACTTCAGGTCTGATATAGCGCTTACAAAACAAACATCTTTGACAAATTTTCAAATTTCAAGCAACAGACGCGATGTTTTTGACCCGGCAGCGAAAAGTTTTGTGTTGGACGAATACGACGCGCCAAAAATGGATTTTACTGTTTTTCAGTTTAAACCCAAATATTCGCCCCTATATGCCGGCTTCAGCACCAACCTATACAGAAATTACTCAAGCAAAGCAGGTACCGTTACCTGGAATTCATCTTCGGATTTTTATTTAACCCGCCAATTCCCAGTATCGCTAAGAACCACGATTACACCAAAAATCGGCGCAATTGAAACCTGGAGATTATTGCTTGATACCCAAACTTTTATTACCAATTATTATTCCGCATTATCCCTAAGACAGCGGATAAACTGGTTCACTTACATGGAATTTACTCATAATTACAAAAACCGGTCAATAATCAATTCCCAGGAAATAGACACTTTCGCCAATGATTATGGTATTGAAGGAAATAATATCGCTGCAATGTTATATGTCTCTCAGATAAGCTCCAGGTACCTGCGCATGAGCACAAGTTACGATTTCAGGGAATTCAAAACACCTGGCTACACAAATAACCTCGCAAGGTATTCTCCTTTAATTACAGAAATAGGCACGCTTTTGAGCAGAAAGGTTAGTATATATTTAAACCATCAATTCAATATAGAATCCTCTTCAACGACTTCTTACCAGACTGAGGTTACATTTACGCCTTCCGCGCGAGCCAGTTATTCGATGGGATTATATTATGTTCAAACCAGCACAAATGGCGTTCAATTAAATAATCAGTTTAGTTTTTGGATAGGCAACAAATGGTTTATAAATTTAACCCTGATTGGAATGGTCAATAACAGTCAATATACAATTAAGGACGAAGGCCTGAAAATATACAGGGACCTGCATTGCTGGGAGACAAGTGTTACTTACAATAAAAGAGGGGAAGTTGAGGAATATTTCTTTAATATCGGTTTAAAAATAGCCAGCAGGGCCCGCCAAGGGCTTTATGATGAAAAATTAGAGAATGAATTTTATCCCTGGAGGTAACCTTAGTAAAAGCCACACAGGATAAAGAAATTAAACGACCCGAAAAAAAATAAAAAAAGGGAATGGGATATTAAAAAGGAACAAATGAACACTCTTGATTTAGTAAAACAAGTGGCGCAAAAAAACGATAAGAAGATTTTAATGGTGGTTATAGACGGTTTAGGCGGCATGCCAAACCCTGAAACAGGCAAGACGGAACTTGATACCGCAAAAACCCCTAACCTGGACGCTCTGGCAAAGAAATCCACAGCAGGACTGACCGTTCCTGTTGAATATGGCATAACACCCGGATCCGGCCCGGCGCATCTATCGCTTTTTGGCTACGACCCTGAAAAATACCAGATTGGCAGAGGTGTTCTTGAAGCCATCGGCATTGGAATTCATATGAAAAACATTGACCTTGCTTTGAGAGGGAATTTCGCTACGATGGATTATTCAAAAAACATGGTTACAGACAGGCGCGCGGGCAGGATTCCTACGGAAAAAAACCAGGAAATCTGCGAGCTTTTACAGGAAAAAATCCCCAAAATAGAGGATTGCGAAGTCATAATAAAATCAGGCAAGGAACACAGGTTTGTTGTTGTATTCAGAGGAGAAGGCCTTTCTGAAAATATTACCGACAATGACCCCCAGAAAGAAAACAATCCTGCAAAAAAAATAATCGCAAGCAAGCCGGACGGCAAAAAAACAGCAGAAATTGTAAACAAATTCATTGAAAGGGTTTCTGAGTTACTCAAAGACAAACCGCCGGCAAATTATTGCCTCTTGCGCGGGTTTTCAAAATATCCTGATATTCCGCAGATGGGTGATGTATATCAGCTTAAACCTGCAGCCATTGCAACCTATCCGATGTACAGGGGGTTGGCGCAGTTAGTAGGCATGACGATTATTCAAACGCCCGGTGAAACTATAGAAGATGAAATAACTGTTCTCAAAAAAGAATGGAATAATTATGATTTTTTTTATGTGCACATTAAAAAAACAGACGCCTACGGCGAAGACGGCAATTTTGACGCAAAAGTAAAAAAAATTGAAGAAATTGATAAGCTGATACCGGAATTTGTCAACATGAAAGCTGATTCACTCATTATTTGCGGTGACCATTCAACACCCGCTATGATGTCAGGCCATTCCTGGCATCCAGTGCCCTTTATGCTGTATTCAAAATATTCCTTCGGAAATGAAACAATCCAGGGCTTTTCGGAAAGAGAATGCCTTAAAGGCGCTCTCGGCATTTTCCGCGCGACAAATGTCATGTCTTTGGCTATGGCCCACGCAATGAAGTTAGGAAAATTTGGTGCGTAATAAAGCAACCTTCCTTAAATATCAAAAACCGTGAAATATATTGAACTTTCCGGGCGGCCTGATTTTCAGAAAGCCTTCGTCGATGCTATGTTGTTTGTTAAAAGTCAGGAGATAAAAAATATGAAATGCATTACTAAAACTTGGTTTATATTTGTGCTGTTAGTAATTAATACAGCAGTTTTTTCCCAGGGGAAAATGCAAATAAAAACAGGGCAGACAATTCCGGATTTTGTTTTAAAAAATCTGGCCGGGGAGAAATATTCTCTAAAGGATTACAAGAGCAGGAAAATTGTATATTTGAACTTCTTTACAATAAGTTCGGCCAGAACCAGGAGGGATATCGCCGAACTGACTAGAATTTATGGTATCTATAAAAAAAGGAATGTTGAAATACTTGGTATTGCAGTCAAGGAGAAAACCGAGAAACTTTCATTTTTTGTAAGAGAATTTAACATTTCCTATCCTATATTACTGGACTCTGAAGGGCTGATAAGATCCGCTTACAACATAAAAACGCTCCCGCAAAGCATTATAATTGACAGGAAGGGACTGGTTCGTTATGTAGGGCTTACGCCGCCTGAAGATTTTGAAGCTTTTTTGAAAGAATTAAAAGCACAAAAGAAAAAGAAATGAATTCAACAAGAAATGAATTCGACTTGACTATATATTAAAAAAACTATATAATTTGGGTATAAATGCGGGTGTAGTTCAGTGGCTAGAACGACTCGTTGCCAACGAGTAGGTCGAGGGTTCAACTCCCTTCGCCCGCTTTTTTACCTTCCAAATTTACAATCCAATGTTAAAAATCAACGAAATTTATAAAAGTATCCAGGGGGAATCAAGGTTTGCCGGATACCCATGTATTTTTATCCGTTTAGCCGGATGTAACCTGCGTTGCTCCTACTGCGATACAAAATATGCCTATAATAAAGGAAGGGAAATGTCCATTAGCGGAATAATGGATAAAATCAGGCATTTTAAAACCAAACTTATCCAGATTACTGGTGGCGAGCCTCTTTTACAAAAAGAAACACCCCAATTAGTAAGAAAACTGCTTTCTAAGGGATATAAAGTCCTGATAGGCACAAACGGAAGCTGGGATATATCAAAAGTAGATAAAAGAGCAATAAAATTAATGGACATCAAATGCCCAGGTAGCAGACAATCAGGTAAAATGTTGCGGGGGAATTTCCGGCATTTAAATAAAAACGATGAAATTAAGTTTGTCATTTGTAACAGAAAGGATTATACATTTGCGAAAGATATAATCAAAAAGCATAATCTCGCCAAGAATACTCTGGTGGTTTTGTCTCCTGCTTTCCAAAAAATAACGCCTAAAATTATTTCAGAGTGGATTTTGAAGGATGGTATCAATCTTAAATTGGGCTTACAAGTTCATAAATTAATTTGGGGCCCAACAGCAAGAGGCGTTTAATTCAAGCAACTACCTTATTACCGCCGGCTTTTTTTATTTCATCTATAAGCCTATTCCCGATATTTATTGAATTTTCTTTATTGAGAGATTGTTTTTCGATGTAGGATTTTACTTTATGCAACAATTCTGCAGGATTTACAGGTTTCAAAATTCGAGAGAGAAAAGCAAGAAAAAAATATTTTTCAAATATTTTTTTGGGCCCCCTTGACAAATTTAACTCAAATATATATATTGTACCTGTGATTGCTGGAAATACAACATGTTGTATGCCTGCCAATAACTAAACCCGTTCTGTTCTTCTTAAAATTAACTATGAAGTGCCCTTATTGCACGCATTTTGACACAAAAATTACCAATTCCAGGCCGCTTGACGAATCAAGTGTTGTCAGGAGGCGGCGTGAGTGCCCTGAATGCGCCAAACGCTTTACTACCTATGAAAGAATTGAAGAAATGCCTCTAATGGTAAGTAAAACGGATAACCAGCGTGAACCTTTTGACAGGAACAAACTTCGTGACGGCATTACGTTAGCCTGCAGAAAGCGGCCGATTGACCAAAACACAGTTGAAAAAGCTGTAGCTGACATTGAAAGGGAACTTCAGGAATATGTGCTTGAGGTGCCCAGCAGGATTATCGGAGAAAAAGTGTTAAAAAAATTACTCGAACTGGATCCTATTGCATATATCAGGTTTGCTTCGGTTTATTATCAATATGCAGACATAGAAACTTTTCTGAACGAATTGAAACGCATAAAAGAAATTAAAGACAAATAAGTCAAAAACAGGACTGGGCCGGAGATATTATTGTCTCCAGGCAGGGGGAAGAAATGGCGGTATTAATAGATGGACTCAAAGAGCAGCTCATCTCGAGAATCAAGCCTCAAATCAATGAGCATTCACTCAAAATTCTTCAAAAACGTTATCTTAGAAAAGATGATACCGGCCAACCGGTTGAATTGCCTGAGGATTTATTTTTCAGGGTAGCCGAAAACATCGCGCAGGCAGACCTGATGTATGACCCGAACAAGGATCTGGCCCCTGTAATCGAAGAATTTTACAGCACTATGGTAAAACTTGAATTTCTGCCCAATTCTCCTACGTTAATGAATGCTGGAAGGGAACTTCAACAACTTTCGGCGTGTTTTGTGCTGCCGATTGAAGACTCCATGGAATCAATTTTTGATACGCTTAAAAACACAGCCCTGATACACAAATCAGGCGGCGGTACAGGATTTTCTTTCACGCGCCTCAGGCCAAAAAATGACCTGGTGCGTTCAACTACCGGCGTTTCCTCCGGCCCGATTTCCTTTATGCAGGTTTTTAACTCAGCCACCGAAGCCATAAAACAGGGCGGTACCAGGCGGGGCGCGAATATGGGGATTTTAAAAGTAGGCCACCCGGATATTATGGAGTTTATTAACTGCAAAGATTCAAATGACGCCCTGACTAACTTTAATATATCGGTTGGTTTAACTGAAGAATTTATGCAGGCGGTTGAAACTGACAGCGAATATTACCTTTATAACCCGCGCGACGGCGAAGTTGCCGGAACCTTGAAAGCCATGGATGTTTTCAATAAAATAATTGACGCGGCCTGGAAAAACGGGGAACCTGGCATTGTTTTTCTTGACAGGATGAACGAAACCAACCCGACGCCGCAGATCGGCGAAATCGAATCAACAAACCCCTGCGGAGAACAGCCTCTTCTCCCTTTTGAGTCCTGCAACCTCGGCTCAATCAACCTTTCAAAAATGCTTATTGAGGATCCGGAAACACTCAAGAAAGAAGTTGACTGGAAAAAAATAGCCAAGACCGTCCAGACAGCAACTCATTTCCTTGATAATGTAATAGACATGAACAATTACCCCATTGAGAAAATAAAAGAAATGTCCCGGGGCAACCGTAAAATCGGGCTGGGCGTTATGGGCTGGGCGGATATGCTCATAAAACTTGAAGTTTCTTATTCTTCAACCGAAGCTTTAAGGCTGGCAGAAAAGATTATCAGTTTTATACAGAAAACAGCCAGAGACACTTCCCGCGATATAGCCAAAGCCCGCGGGCCGTTCCCGAATTTTAGCAAAAGCATTTTTGCCACCGGCGAACCTATTAGAAACGCCACTCTTACCACAATTGCTCCGACAGGAACCATCGGATTGATCGCCGGCTGTTCCAGCGGCATCGAGCCCCTTTTCGCCCTGGCGCACACCCGCTCAAACATATTGGGTGGAGAGAAATTTCACGAGCTCAACGAAGCTTTTAAAAATATGGCGGAAAAAGAAGGTTTCTATTCCGATGATATAGTGAAGGAAGTAACCGATAAAGGCACCATTCAAAATATGAAAACTATTCCTTCCAGGGTAAGGCACATTTTCATGACCGCCCTGGATATTTCTCCTGAAATGCATATCAGGATGCAGGCGGTTTTCCAGAAATACATTGATAACGCTGTTTCAAAAACCGTGAATTTTCCGCATAATGCAACAAAAGAAGACATAGCAAAAGCGTATCTGTTGGCTTACCAGCTGGGTTGTAAAGGTATTACGGTTTACAGAGACCGCAGCCGCGATCAACAGGTTCTTAACATAGGAAAGGGTGGTTCAGCTCCTGTTGCCACAGCAGCAAACCTTACGGGCAGGCCGGAACTTAAACCCAGGCAAAGGCCGCGCAGCATTACCGGCAAAACCATGATGATGAGAACCGGATGCGGAAAAATGTATGTAACTATAAATGAAGACAACATCGGCGTTTGCGAATTGTTCACCCAGCTGGGAAAATCCGGCGGATGCACATCAAGCCAGTCTGAAGCTATAGCCAGATTAATTTCTTTATCCCTTCGCTCTGGTATCAAAGCTGAAGAGCTTATAACCCAATTAAAAGGAATAAGATGCCCAACACCGATGCTTGCTGAAGGTACGGCAATTCTTTCATGCGCTGATGCGGTAGCAAAAGCCCTGGAAAATTATTTGAAAGAAAAAGAAGCGCCGGACTTGTTTGTAGGGCCTGTAGTAAATTCAGCTGCCCCGGTAGCAATACAGTCGCCGGCTCAAGCTCCAGTCGTTCCTGCAAAAACAAAAGGGAATTTAGAACATATCGGGGCCTGTCCTGAGTGCCCGGAATGCGGAACTATGCTTATAATCGGTGAAGGCTGTGTTTATTGCGGAGACTGCGGTTTTTCAAGGTGCTGGTAAATAGGAAACATGGTTAAATCCGATAAATGGATTAAAAGAATGGCAACCGAGTTTAATATGATTGACCCTTTTGAAGATAAACAGGTCAGCAAAGGCGCTATTTCCTATGGTGTATCTTCCTACGGGTATGATATGCGGATCTCTAACGAATTCAAAGTGCTCAAAAACGGTTTTAAAAATGTTGAAATAATGGATCCAAAGAATTTCAATTCTCTACCGTTTGAAGACTTTAGAGGTGAGAATTGCATAATTCCTCCGAACTCAATTGTGCTTGCTAAATCAATTGAATATTTCAAGATTCCGAGGAACATTATCACTATCTGTTTTGGTAAATCCACTTATACCCGGTGCGGCATTTTGGTGAATGTAACGCCTTTTGAACCGGAGTGGGAAGGTTTTGTAACAATATCAATTTCAAATACAAACCCTATTCCGGCAAAACTTTATTCAAATGAAGGCATAGCCCAGGTGCTTTTTCTTGAAAGCGATGAAATCTGCGAAACTTCATACGCCGACAAAAAAGGCAAATACCAGGCTCAGAAAACTATAACGTTATCAAAAATAAATTAAAAAGGAGAAATACCCTACCATGACTTATTTCATCGGCCACAAGAAAGAAGCAAGAAGATCTTACGGTTTTGACGAAGTAGCGATCGTGCCGGGAAACATAACCATTGACCCGGAGGAAGTTGACATTTCAGTAAAATTTGGGCCTCATAAATTAAAACTGCCGTTTTTAGCCAGCGCTATGGACGGCGTTGTTGACCCTGATCTTGCTATCGGTTTTAATAAATGCGGAGGCCTTGCTGTTTTGAACCTTGAAGGTATTTATACCAGATATGACAATTATGAGGACGTTTTAAATGAACTGGTTACCGCCCCCCTGGATAAAACAACCGATGTGATTCAAAGACTTTACAAAGAACCGATAAAGGAAAAATTAATAGCAAAGAGAATAAAAGAAATTAAAAAAGGAAGTTCTATCTGCGCTGTTTCCTGCGGGCCGAATAACGCGGAAAGATTTTCAAAAATTGCCCAGGAAGCCGGCGCCAGCATTTTTGTAATCCAGGTAACAATACTTACAGTAAAGCATATTGCAAAAAATTATAAGCCCGTTGACCTCAAAAAAGTTATTTCCGGAGTAAAAATACCGGTAATACTTGGGAATTGCGTTAATTACGATTCAGCCCTTGAATTGATGGATACCGGCTGCGTAGGTATTTTAGTAGGAATCGGACCGGGTTCAGCTTGTACAACCCGAGGGGTATTGGGAATCGGCGTGCCGCAGGTAACGGCTACCGTTGACTGCGCGCAGGCGCGCGATTATTATTTCAAGCAGACAGGAAAGTATGTAAATATTATTACTGATGGCGGCATGAATACCAGCGGCGATATTTGTAAAGCATTTGTTTCAGGTGCTGATGCGATTATGCTTGGCAGCGCTTTTGCCCGGGCAAAGGAAGCTCCCGGAAGAGGTTATCACTGGGGCATGGCCATGCCTCACCGGTTCCTGCCCAGAGGGACAAGAATTCATGTAGGCACAACGGGAAGCATTAAAGAGATTCTTTTGGGGCCTGCCAGAGTTGATGACGGCACCCAGAATATTGCCGGAGCTTTGCAGACCTGTATGGGAAATATAGGCGCGGCCAGCATAAAAGAAATGCAGCTGGCGAAACTTATTATAGCGCCGGATATAAAATCCGAAGGCAAACTTTTACAGAAAGCTCAAAAAGTAGGAATGGGGAAGTAGGAAAAAAGATGATACTGATTTTAGATTTTGGGTCGCAGTATACTCAACTGATAGCTCGAAGAGTACGTGAGTTAAAGGTTTATTGCGAAATACACCCGTATAATTATGATATCTCGAATTTGAAATCTCAAATTAAAGGGATTATCTTATCTGGCGGGCCATCGAGCGTATATGAAAAAGACGCTCCAAAATGCGACAAAGAAATTTATAATTTGAGCATACCAATATTAGGTATTTGTTACGGAATGCAGTTATTTACCCAGGAATTAGGCGGCAACGTACAACATTCAGTCCAGCGGGAATACGGTTTTGCTCAATTAAAGGTAATTAAAAAAGATAAATTATTTAATGGTTTTACTAATAATCCAATTATCAAATCATCCAATAAGCCAACTACAGTTTGGATGTCACATGGAGATAAAGTAACAAAACTAGCGCCGGGTTTCAGCGTTCTGGCTTCCACGCCAAACACGAAATACGCAGTGGCCGCTAATTTTGATAAAAAAATCTACGGCCTGCAGTTCCATCCCGAGGTCAAACATACGCCTCATGGGAAAGAGCTTATAAAGAATTTTGTTTTCGGCATTTGCAACGAAAAACCTGACTGGACCATGCATTCCTTTATTCAACGCGAAAAAAAGGAAATAAAAGAGAAAGCCGGCAATAATTATGTAATCTGCGCTATGTCCGGCGGAGTGGATTCTTCCGTTGTAGCGGTCCTCTCTTATTTAGCGTTAGGCCGCAGGCTCTACTGTGTTTTTGTTGACAACGGGCTGCTCCGCTGGGGGGAAAAAGAAAGAGTTGAAAAAATATTCGGAAAAATATTCAGGAATAAATTAATAATAAGAGATGCAAAAAAACTGTTTTTAAAAAACCTGGAAGGTGTAACAGAACCGGAAAGAAAACGCAAAATTATCGGCAAAACATTTATAGATGTTTTTGAACAATGCATCAAAAGTCTTAACCCAAAATACCTTATCCAGGGGACTTTGTATCCTGATGTTATTGAAAGTGTTTCTGTTAAAGGCCCTTCGGCAACAATAAAAACACATCACAATGTCGGCGGGTTGCCGGAAAAGATGAAAATGAAACTGATTGAGCCCTTGCGCTTCCTTTTTAAAGATGAAGTACGCGAATTAGGCAAAGAATTAAGAGTTCCAAAAGAAATATTGACCAGGCATCCGTTTCCCGGCCCTGGCCTTGCAGTGAGAATACTCGGAGAAGTAACTGAGGAACGACTAACTATTGTACGCCACGCAGACAGAATAGTCGAAGAAGAGATCCTGAAATATCCCGGATTATATGAAAAACTCTGGCAGGCGTTTGCCGTTCTTCTGCCGGTAAAAAGCGTCGGTGTTATGGGTGACCAGAGAACCTATGAAAACGCTATAGCCGTAAGGATTGTGGAATCAGTTGATGCTATGACTGCAGACTGGGCGAAAGTTCCTTATGAAGTGCTTAACAGGATATCAAACCGCATAATAAATGAAGTTAAACATGTAAACAGAGTTGTTTACGATATTAGTTCAAAACCCCCTGCTACGATTGAGTGGGAATAGGAGGCCGACGTGAACTCGGTAATTGAAACAAATTTACCTTCTTTGAAGGCTTATGCAAGAGGAAAAGTAAGAGACATTTATGACCTTGAAGACAAACTTTTAATAGTAGCTTCTGATAGAATCTCTGCATTTGATTTTGTACTGCCTACGCCTATTCCGGACAAAGGGAAAGTTCTTTCCCAGATTTCTAAATTCTGGTTTGAGTATTTTAGCGAAAGCGTACCCAATCATTATTTAAGCGATGACCTGCAGGCTTACCTCGGAAACGCTCTTTCAAAAGAGGAACTTGAACCTTTGAAGGGCCGCTCTATGATTGTAAAAAAAGCAAAAAGGCTAAATATTGAGTGTATTATCCGGGGCTATCTTTCCGGTTCAGCCTGGAAAGAATATAGAGAGACAGGAAAAGTTTGTGAAATTGACATAGGTAAAAACCTGAAAGAATCAGATAAGCTCAAAGAGCCGATATTTACACCTTCAATAAAATCGATGTCAGGCCATGACATTAATATAACGGAAGAACAGGTAGTAAACAATGAAGGCGCAGAAATTACGAAACTAATCAAAGAAAAAAGCCTCCTGCTTTATGAGAAAGCGTCCAAATATACTGAGAAGCAGGATATTATTCTTGCGGACACAAAGTTTGAATTTGGAATCCTGGATGACAAGATTATCCTTATAGATGAGGCTTTAACACCGGATTCATCCCGGTTTTGGGATAAAAACAAACACGCTCCCGGAAAATCCCAGGAAAGCTATGATAAACAATTTGTAAGGGATTACCTGGAATCCATCAAATGGAATAAAGAACCTCCGATTCCAGAACTGCCGGCCGAAATAGTTGACAGAACAAGAGAAAAATACCTGGAAGCATTTAGAAAAATAACCCTAAAAAAAGACCTGACTTAAAATGCAATACAAAGTAGAAATATTCAACAAGAAAGACATCCATGACGGCGCCGCAGATAACTTTAAGAAAGATATCGCAGACCTAGGGGTCCGCTCGGCCCAAGGCGCGGATGTTAACTCCCTTTATCTGATTGAAGGTAATTTATCCGATAGAGATGTTATAATCATTTGCAATAAATTACTGGCTGATCCTGTAACACAAGATTTCTCATTCAAGCAATTGAAACAGTCCGAAAAACAAATAAAATCATCAGCTAATGTTTTCTCCATTGAAGTCTTTTGTAAACCGGGCGTAACTGATGCGGCCGGGGAAAGCGCAAAAATAGGAATTTCCGACCTGGGAATAAAAGGCGTTGATTCAGTAAGGACAGGGATGAAATATATAGTTGAAGGAATAACAAAAGAGGAAACAGTGAAAATCAGCGAAAAACTACTGGCAAATAAAGTTGTCCATAATTATACAATCCAATGAACGTAACAACACGCATAGAAATTATTAACGCAAGTGAAAAAGAACTAGAATCAATCAGCAGAAAGAGCTTGCTGTCCTTAAACCTGGTTGAAATGAAGGCGGTGCAGGATTACTTTAAAAAGATTGGGAGAAACCCGACCGACATTGAAATTGAAACCATCGCGCAAACCTGGTCTGAACACTGCAAACACAAAACGCTTTCGGCAAGCGTTGATTTTGTAGAAAACGGCAAACGCCGTACTTATGGTAACCTTTTAAAAGAAACAGTTTTTAAAGCTACAAAAGAACTAAACAAAAAATGGTGTATTTCAGTTTTTAAAGATAATGCGGGCATTATCGAATTTGATAAAGATTACGGAATAGCCTTCAAAGTAGAAACCCACAACCACCCCAGCGCATTGGAACCTTACGGCGGAGCGGGGACAGGTATAGGCGGAGTTATCCGCGATATAATCGGAGTCGGCCTGGGAGCCAAACCGATAATGAATACAGATATTTTCTGTTTCGGCCCCATAGATTACCCTCATGACAAAATAAAGGGCAACGTGCTTCATCCCAGGAGAATCATGAAAGGCGTTGTCAGTGGTGTAAGAGACTACGGCAACAGAATGGGAATTCCTACAACTAACGGCGCTATACTTTTTGATGAGGGGTATGTATTAAATCCGCTGGTTTATTGCGGAACGGTAGGTATTATCCCGAAGAGCAAATGTTTTAAAAAGGTCTCTCCGGGTGAAATCATTGTTGCTGTTGGCGGCAAAACTGGAAGGGACGGTATTCACGGGGCGACTTTTTCTTCAATTGAATTGGATAAAGATACGGAAATATCCGCTGTGCAAATAGGCAATCCTATTGTTGAAAAGAAGGTCCTTGATACAATCCTGCAAGCAAGGGACTTGGGCCTTTATACGGCGCTTACGGATTGCGGCGCCGGAGGTTTTTCTTCAGCAATCGGGGAATTGGGCAGCGAATGCGGCGCAAAAGTATTCATAGATAAAGCACCTTTAAAATATGAGGGGCTGCTCCCCTGGGAGATTTGGCTTTCTGAAGCGCAGGAGAGAATGGTATTATCCGTTCCAAAGAAAAACATTAAGAAAATCGTGGAAATATTTGAAAGCGAAAATGTTGAAGCAACAATTCTCGGTGAATTCACGAATACAGGAAAACTCGAAGTTTTTTATAAAAAAGAAAGAATCTGTGATTTATCAATGCAATTCATGCACGAAGGCGTTCCTAAAAGGCATTTAAAGGCAGTCTGGAATGATAAGCCTCAAACAGACAACCGCAAAATCAATATAAAGGATAATTTAGGGACTACACTCAAAAAAATTCTCAGCATGCCAAATGTCTGCAGCAAGGAATGGGTAATAAGGCAGTATGACCATGAAGTACAGGGCCAGACTGTTTTGAAACCATTGCAAGGTAAAAATTACGGGCCGGGCGATGCCTGTGTGATGTGGCCGCAGAGGGAACGAGGGAGTTCTTACAAAGGCTTCGCAGTCAGCTGCGGGCTTAACCCGAATTACGGAAAAATTGATCCCTACGCTATGGCTGCCAGCGGCATTGACGAAGCCTTAAGGAACATTGTTGCGGTAGGAGGAGATTTAGGAAAAACCGCTTTGCTTGACAACTATTGCTGGGGGAGCCCGAACAAAAATGACCAGCTGGCGGGCTTGATTAGAGCATCCCAGGCCTGCTATGATATGTCGAAAATATACGAAACTCCTTTTATTTCCGGTAAAGACAGTCTTTATAATGAATATATCGATGAAAACGGGTTAAGCAAATCTATACCGATGACTTTGCTGATTTCTGCAGTTTCCATTATGGATGATATCAGGAAAGCCGTTACGATGGACCTTAAGAAAACAGGCAATTCGATATATATTCTGGGAAAAACAAAAAATGAATTAGGCGGTTCTCAATTGGCCGAGCTTTATAAAACAAAGTTAAATTCTGTTCCAAGGGTGGATGCAAAAATATCTAGAAAATTGATGAAAGCCCTGGGTTGCGCAATAAAAAAAGGATTGGTTGAGTCCTGTCATGACTGCTCGGACGGCGGTTTAGCGGTAACTTGTGCTGAAATGTGCTTCGCAGCCGGGGATTTAGGGATGGATATAGAAATAGCGCGTATAAATTTAGGCGAAAGAATAGCAGCAAATGAAGTTATATTATTTTCAGAGTCAAATTCACGCTTTATTGTAGAAGTTTCAAGGGAAAATGAAAAAGAATTTGAAAAATTATTCAAAGGCAATGCTATAGCCAAAATCGGCTCCGTTACCAGGACCGGAAATTTCACAGTACGCGGATTAAAAGGCGAAGTTGTAATCGATGAAGACATCGCCGGCCTTCAATCTGCCTGGAAACAAACTTTAGGAAACCTTTAAGGAATATACCCATTACGCTTCCTATCGCGTAGAAATGGGTACTAAGAAGGAAAGAGTGGGAAAATCAAAAGTAATTATACTTAGAACAGCAGGAACAAATTGTGATAAAGAAACCAGCTATGCGTTCAAACTAGCCGGCGCTGATACCGTAGACTTGGTTCACATCAATAAATTGTTCGCAAAAGAGCGCAAACTCTCAAACTATAATATTATCGCAATACCCGGGGGTTTTTCTTACGGGGATGACATTTCAGCCGGAAAAGTTTTTGCAAACAAACTTATTTATCAGCTGTCAAAAGACATTAAGGAATTTATAAATGCAGGTAAACTTGTTATAGGTATTTGCAATGGTTTTCAAGTTCTGGTAAAAACAGGTTTGCTTGATTCCTGGGCTGAGCAGGAACAGACATTGAGTTTTAATGATTCTGCGAAATTTGAGTGCCGTTGGATAAATCTTAAAGTTAACCCGAAATGTGAAAGTATCTGGACCAGGGATATGCCTGATATTATAAAACTGCCGATTGCTCATGCTGAAGGAAAATTTATTCCTAAAGATGAGCTTGTAATAACAGAAATAGAAAAGAATAACAGGATAGCTTTTCAGTATTGTGATGAGGATGGCAACTCTGGAGAATATCCAATAAACCCTAATGGATCGGCTTTGAGTATTGCAGGTATCTGCGATAAAACCGGCCGGGTATTGGGCATGATGCCTCACCCGGAAAGGTTTGTTTCCAGGTATCAATTTGCGCAGTGGACTTCGCAGAAAGAAATGCCAAACGAAGGCCGCGGCCTGCAAATTTTCAGAAATGCTATTAATTATGTCAAAAATGACTTATAACATGAGCCAACACAATTAAGGAGAGTATTTATGGCATCATCAAAAAACGTTAAAAAAAGAGTATTAGTGCTGGGTTCGGGCGGGAGGGAACACGCTCTTGTCTGGAAAATATCTCAGAGCCCTAAGGTAGAAAAAATATTCTGTATACCGGGAAATGCCGGTATTGCCGGTATCGCTGAATGTCCCCCTGCAGGGAGCATTGACCTGAAAGATTTTAAGAAATTAGCCCTATTTGTAAAAGAGAATAATATTGATTTAACGGTCGTAGGTTCTGAAGCGCCTTTGTCAGCCGGCATAAGTGATTTCTTCCAGAGCGAGGGCTTAAGAGTATTCGGCCCAAACAAAAAGGCCGCACAATTGGAATCTTCAAAAGTATTTTCCAAAAAATTCATGCAAAAATGCGGGATACCTACCGCAGATTTTCAGGTCTTCAACAAGTATGACAACGCAATAAAATATATCGACAAAATAAAATCTGATTTACAGCTTAAAAAGTATTCTATTATAAAAGCAGACGGGCTTTGCGCAGGCAAAGGCGTGGTGGTGGCGCAGGATATTGCAGAGGTAAAGGATACAATAGGAAAGATGATGGTGGGTAAAATATTCGGGGAAGCTGCCAAAGAAATTATAATAGAGGAAAGAATTGAAGGTGAAGAAGCTTCTATCATGGCTTTTTGCGACGGCAAGTCAGTATCCATTATGATGCCGTCCCAGGATCATAAAAGAATATTCGAAAATGACAAAGGGCCTAATACCGGAGGCATGGGCGCCTATGCGCCGGCGCCTATTGCAACAAAGAGAATCATTGAAAAAGCAAAAAAAGAGATATTTGATAATTTCCTGAAAGGCATTAAAAAAGAAAAAATTGTCTTTAAAGGTATAATTTATGCGGGCATCATGATTACCCCGGATAAGGAAATTAAGGTATTGGAATTCAATGTGCGTTTTGGCGATCCGGAAACCCAGTGCGTCCTTCCTCTGCTTGAAACAGACCTGATTGACATAATTGATGCCGTTATAGACGGAAAATTAAATAAATTAAGAGTAAAATGGGAAAAGAAAAGCTGTATATGTGTTGTGTTAGCTTCTCAGGGATATCCCGGGAAGTACGAGTCCGGAAGAAGGATAAACGGGCTTGAAGAAATTGCCTCTTTGAAGGATATAGCTGTTTTTCATGCAGGAACAGAATTGAATAATGGGATTGCTGTTTCAAACGGAGGCCGGGTGCTTGGTATAACCGGCTGGGACAAAACGCTTGAGTCAGCAATAAGTAAAACGTATACCGCTGTTAAAGAGATATATTTTGAAGGGATGCAATTTAGAAAAGATATAGGAATAAAAGGGTTAAGGACAAAATAATTTTAAGGAATTGGAGGGTTTAATGGGAGTAACTTATAAAAAGTCAGGCGTAAATATTGATACAGCTAATAAGTTTGTAGAAAATATTAAGAAAATTGCCCCGAAAATAGGCGGTTTTTCAGGGCTCTTCCCTATAGATTTAAAAAAATACAAAAATCCTCAAATTGTGGCAGCAACAGACGGTGTCGGAACCAAACTAAAAATTGCCAATATAGCAAAGAAGCATGACACTGTAGGTATTGACCTTGTTGCTATGAATGTCAATGATATTATTTGTTGCGGGGCAGAGCCGGTATTGTTTCTTGACTATTTTGCTACGGGAAAACTTAAGCTTTCGATAGCTGAAAATGTAATTAAAGGTATTGCCGAAGGATGCCGGCAGGCAAATTGTGTGCTGCTTGGTGGTGAAACTGCGGAAATGCCGGGCTTTTACTCGAACGATGAATATGACCTGGCAGGTTTTGCAGTGGGTGTGGTGGATAAAAACAAGGTAATTGACGGTTCAAGGATAAAATCCGGAGATGTTATGATTGGGTTGCCTTCTTCCGGCCTGCATTCAAACGGATTTTCTCTTGTTCGTAAAACACTTTCAAAGGCTGAACAAAAAAAGTTTGCCAAAGTGCTTCTTACCCCGACTAAGATTTACGTGAGGGAAATACTCGCAATTGTTAAAAAGTATCCTTCTATTATAAAAGGCATGGCGCATATCACCGGCGGCGGGTTTTATGACAATATTATAAGAGTTTTTCCGGCCAATACTCTCGGGGTTATTTATAAAAGCCGCTGGCAGGTACCCATGATTTTCAGATATATTCAGCAAAAGGGCAAGATTGCAGACAAGGAAATTTATAGAGTGCTCAATATGGGAATCGGTATGGTGCTTATAACCACGCCTGCAGATGCAAAGATTGTCCAGAAAATAATAAAGAATGCAATCGTAATCGGCGAAATCTTCAAAGGTAAAAAAGAAATCAGGGTGATATAGCCATGAAAAAATATAAAATCGGGGCGCTGGTATCTGGAGGAGGGACTAACCTGCAATCAATAATTGATGCATGTGAATCTGGTTCTATCCAGGGTGAAGTGGCTGTCGTAATAAGCAGCAAAAAGGACGCTTTCGCATTGGAAAGGGCTAAAAAGCGCAATATTCCAGCAGTTTTCATAGACAGAAAACAATGCAAAGATATAAACGAATTTTCGCAAAAAGTGTCGGCTGAACTTAAAAAAAGGAATGTCCACCTGGTTTGCCTTGCAGGTTTTCTTTTGAAATTATCTCCTTCGCTTGTAAAGGAATACAAGAACAGGATTTTAAACGTTCATCCCGCTCTGTTGCCGGCTTTTGGAGGCGAGGGGATGTTCGGACATCATGTCCATGAAGCGGTGCTGGCGTCAGGCGCAAAATTTACAGGCCCTACAGTTCATTTTGTTGATGAGGACTATGACCGCGGGCCCATAATATTGCAGGCAGTGGTGCCTGTGCTTGACGATGATTGTGCAGATTCGTTGGGTAAAAGAGTTCTGGCTCAGGAACACAAAATATACCCGGAAGCTATTAGGTTATTCTGCGAAAACAAGCTTGAAGTTGTAGGCCGAAGAGTAATAAGGAGACTTTAATGACAAATTATGATATTTTTTCACCAACAGATTTCAGATACTCAGTAGAAGGACTGAAACCGTATTTGACTGAGGAAGCATATGTAAAATATAAGGCAAAAGTTGAGGCCGCTCTTGTCAAAACCTTAGCTAAAAATAGGATATGTTCGGCAAAAATCGCTGATGAAATCATTAAAGCAGCTTCAAAAGTAACGGCCTCAGAAACTTACCGGGAAGAAGCAAGAATAAAACATGACATAAGGGCGCTTGCAAACATGATAAGAAAACGCGTAAGCAATAAAGCCAAACCTTATGTGCATCTGGGCGCAACATCTTATGATATTGTTGATACGGCAAATGTATTGCGTTACAAAGATGCCGCCAGAAATGTAATCATACCGGATATGTTGAAGCTTCTGAAACTCTGGATCGCGTTAGCGAAAAAATACAGAAACACTGTCCAAATGGGCAGGACCCATGGCCAGCACGCAGAACCAATAACTTTTGGTTTTACCATGGCTCAATATATAAACCGATGGGGTGACCGGATAGAAAATTTGAAAAGTTCGACAGAACGCCTCGTAGGCAAGTTTTCAGGCGCTGTGGGAGCCTATAACGCTACATCAATACTATTCAATGACCCTGTGAAATTTGAAAAAGAAGTCCTGGCTGAATTAGGCCTGAAGCCGGCAAATATTTCCACGCAAGTGGTTCCACCGGAACCGGTTACCGATTTCCTGCACAGCTTAACGTCAAGCTTCGGGGTTATTGCTAATTTTTCGGATGATATGCGGCACTTGCAGCGCTCGGAAATATCCGAAGTATGCGAGCTTCAGGAAAACAACCAGGTTGGCAGTTCGACGATGCCTCAGAAGAAAAACCCGATTAACTTTGAAAATGTAAAATCCATGTTTAAAATATTTATGCCACGCATGGTTACAGTTTACCTTGACATGATTTCCGAGCACCAGAGGGACCTGACAAATTCCTGTTCGCAGAGATATATTCCCGAATTGCTGGTAGGATTCGATTCGAGTGTGCTGAGAATCATAAAGGTTTCCGGTAAATTGCAGGTAGATGAAAAAGGCCTGGCAAAAAATTTCAATCAGAGCCGGGACAAGGTAGTTGCTGAACCGCTTTATATTATACTCGCGTATTATGGGCATCCCGATGCGCATGAATATGTGCGCGAGCTTGTAAAAAAATCTACAGAAACCGGAATGACTCTCCTGGGACTAATGTCAGAAGATAATTCAGTCAAACCTTATTTCAAGAAATTCACCAAAAAGCAGAAAGACATCATTTCAAAACCTGAGAAATACATCGGGGCGGCAGATAAAAAAGTCGATGCTATAGTAAAAATTTGGGAGGATAAATGTCACAACCTTTAGTTGGAATAGTTTTAGGAAGCGATTCTGATTTACCTGAAATAAAAGATATGTTGGAAACTTTTAAGGAATTTGGTATAACGTATGAACTTAATATAATCTCGGCGCACAGAACGCCTCATTTGGCGCACGCTTATGCGGAAAACGCAGAGAAAAAAGGTTTACAGGTCATAATTGCCTGTGCCGGCGGAGCCGCCCATCTTGCAGGCGTGATAGCATCACTTACTACACTCCCTGTTATAGGTGTTCCGATGCAAACTGCCAGCCTGGGAGGATTGGATTCGCTTCTAGCAACAGTCCAAATGCCGGCAGGCGTACCGGTCGCTACTGTTGCGATAGGCAAAGCAGGTTCAGTAAATGCAGCGGTGCTTGCTGCGCAGATTATCGGCGTAAAGAGTCCTGAAATCAGAGAAAAAGTAAGGCAGTTTAAGGCAAATTTGGCAAAAAAGGTCGAAGAAAAAAATAAAAATTTAAAGATTTAAAATATAGCGGTAAAAATATATGAATACATTAGTACTTATCGGCGCGCAATGGGGAGATGAGGGGAAAGGGAAAATAGTCCACTTTCTTGGTAAATACGCGGATTATGTTGTTAGATATCAGGGTGGGCCTAACGCAGGGCATACAATTATTTTGGATGGGAAGCCGTTTGTCCTGCATACTATTCCTTCCGGAATGGTTCTTCCCGGCAAAATCTGCCTTATAGCTAACGGGGTTGTTTTCGACCCGGAAATCCTTTATGAAGAAGTAAATCTTCTTAAAAAACAGAAAATCTCAGTAAAAAACAGGCTTTTTATAAGCAGCGCAGCGCATATAATACTTCCTTACCATAAACTGCTTGATGAATTGCGTGAAAAAGGCAATATAAGAATCGGTACTACACGCAGAGGTATCGGGCCGGCATACGCGGATAAAGTTGTCAGGATAGGCATCCGCCTTTGCGATTTTGTCGAAGAAAAAACATTTAAAGATCTTCTTGAAAAAAACTTGCGTGAAAAAATGCCTGTTTTAAAACAAATTACAACGGCAAATAAAATCAGGTCGGAAATAATGAAGAATTATAAGCGCTGGAAAAACTTCCTCAAGCCGATGATGGCCGACACAGCATTAATGCTGGAAGAAGCAGCCGCCAAAAATAAAAACATTTTATTCGAAAGCGCGCAAGGCACGCTGCTGGATATAGATTTTGGCACCTATCCCTATGTCACTTCCTCAAATCCTATAAGCGGGGGAGTTTGTATCGGTGCTGGTTTTCCTCCGACAAAAATCAAATATGTATTAGGAATTGTTAAGGCCTATTGCACCAGGGTCGGCGAAGGCCCGTTCCCTACAGAATTGAAAGACAAATTAGGCGAATTTATGAGAGAAAAAGGGCTTGAATACGGCGCTACCACCGGCAGGCCAAGAAGATGCGGCTGGTTTGACGCAGTTGCTGTCCGCCATAGTGTAAGGGTAAACGGAATAGACAGCTTTGCGGTAACTAAGCTTGATTGTTTGAAAGGCATAAATCCTCTGAAAATTTGCATTGCCTACAAATACAAAGGCAAGATTATCAAGGAATTTCCTTATTCAAGAGAAATTATTGCACACTGCAAACCGGTTTATATAGAAATGCCTGGATTCAATCAGAATATCCGCAACACTGACTTCAATAAAATACCAGAGAATGCCAGAAAATATATCCTGAAACTTGAAGAACTGACAAAAACAAAAATTTCTCTGGTTTCTATGGGAAGAACAAGGGAAGAAACCATTGTAGTAAGCAAACCAAATCCGGCTTATGAAGAAAGATGGGGATTGATTTAATGCAGAAAAAAGAAAAAATCATTATTTTGGGCGGCGGGCCCAATAGAATCGGGCAGGGAATTGAATTTGATTATTGCTGTGTGCATGCTGTGCTTGCATTAAAAGAATACGGTTTTGAAACAATAATGATTAACTGTAACCCGGAAACCGTCAGCACTGATTATGATATTTCCGATAAACTTTACTTTGAACCGCTTACTTTTGAAGATGTTATAAACATTATTGAAAAAGAAAAGCCATTAGGAGTTATTGTTCAGTTCGGCGGCCAGACTCCTCTTAATCTTTCGGTCCCTTTAAAGAACGCCGGGGTCAAAATACTCGGAACTTCATCAGACAGCATTGACCGCGCAGAAGACCGGGAAAGATTTAAACAAATGCTTAAAAAACTTAAACTCCGCCAGCCGAATAACGGGACGGTCGTATCTTTTGACCAGGCAAAAAAAGTAGCAAAAGAAATAAGTTACCCGGTGCTTGTGCGCCCTTCGTATGTTTTAGGCGGCAGGGCTATGGAACTTATATATGATGAAACGTCGTTAGAAAGGTTCATGAAAAATGCCGTTGACGCTTCCCCGGAAAGGCCTATCTTAATTGACAAATATCTGGAAGACGCAATTGAAATAGACGTGGATGCTGTAGCTGACGGAAAAAAATGTGTTATCTGCGGAATTATGGAACATATTGAAGAAGCAGGCATTCATTCAGGCGACAGCGCCTGCGCCATACCTCCGTTTTCACTAAGCGACGAGATAATAAGGAAAATAAAAGAAAACACTTATGCTTTGGCTAAAGAATTAAAAGTGATAGGATTAATGAATATTCAATTTGCTGTTAAAAGCGATTTGGTTTATGTCCTTGAAGTGAACCCGCGGGCCTCGCGGACAGTGCCTTTTGTAAGCAAGGCCACAGGGATACCCTGGGCCAAAGTTGCGGCGAGAGTTATGGCAGGAAAAACTTTGGAAGGATTGCACACAAAAGAAGTAACAATAGATCATGTAGCTGTGAAAGAAGCAGTTTTTCCTTTTAACAGGTTCCCGGGTGTTGATCCAGTCCTGGGGCCGGAAATGAAATCTACCGGAGAAGTCATGGGAATTGACGATGATTTCGGAAGGGCTTTTGCAAAATCTCAGATTGCGGCTAGCGGAGCCTTGCCCAAAAATGGCAAGGTTTTTATCAGTGTAAAAGACAAAGACAAAAGGTCTATAGTCCTGATTGCAAAAAAATTAGTAGATATGGGTTTTGAAATAACTGCAACTCAAGGGACAGCAAAAGTACTAAGTAAGAGCGGAATAAAAACAATTCCTGTTTTTAAGGTTCATGAAGGAAGGCCGAATGTGGTTGATTTAATCAAAAGCAGGGAAGTTAGTTTAATAATAAACACACCGGGCGCGGAAGAAAAACCTCAGTCAGACAATGTCTCGATACGCAGTGTCGGAGTAATGTATAACATTCCATATATAACCACAGTTTCTGGCGCTCAAGCCGCAGTGAACGGTATAGAATCACTTCTCAAAGGCGAGATAACAGTTAAATCCCTTCAAGAATACCATAAGAAGAAAATTTAAAATTTATAATCTATAATTTCTCTAAAACTGTGCAGGCAGCACCGATAACACCGGCGTTGGCGCCAAGCCTGGCTTTTATGATTTTAACTTTATTGGCGGGGTACATTACCCTGGCTTGTACTTCTTTTCTGATAGGCCGCAGGAGTGTTTCTCCGGCATTTGAGACGTTGCCGCCTACAACAATCATGTCAAGATCCAGTAAACTAGCTATGCTGGAAAAAATAATTCCCAGGTATTTTCCTGTATCTGCCATAATTTCAAAGGCAAGTTTATCTTTCTTCAATGCAGCACAATAAACATCTTTGGAAGTGAAATTATTACCAAAAACAGAAAGGATCGATTTTTTTCCGGACTTAAGCGCTTCTTTAGTCCTGCGGACTATACCTGTTGCAGAAGCGTACATCTCTATACATCCAAAATTTCCGCAATTACATTTTATTCCGTCGGGAAACAGGGTCATATGACCGATTTCGCCGCCTGCATCATCCTTGCCAGAGTATAACTGATTATTGATAATGAGCCCGCCGCCTATACCGGTACCCAGGGTGACAAAAAGCATGTTTCTGACACCCTGGCCGCTTCCTTTGCGCCATTCGCCCAAAGCAGCCGCATTGGCATCGTTTTCTATAAACACAGGAAGCCCTGTTTTGGATTCCATTAATTTTTTTAGCGGGACATTTTTCCAGCCTTTAAGATTCGGGCAATTAAATACTATACCATTTTTTATATTTAAGGGACCGGGAGAACCAAAACCCACACCAAGGATGTTGTGTTTTTTTATACGATATTCTTCGATAAGCTTAATTAGGGCGAGTGATATTTTTGTTAATATGTAGTCTATGCCTTTGTCAGCTTCTGTAGGCAAGACATTTTGTTTAATAAGGCCGATATTATTCTTAAATAAAGCTACTGACGTTGTCGTGCCGCCGAGGTCAACACCAATTACATACTTCATGATTATTTAATTTTCTAGAGGCAGGGCTATCGTAAAGCTGGAACCTACATTTAATTTGCTTTCAACACTTATCAGGCCCTTATGTGCTTTCACGATATTCTGTGAAATAGCCAAGCCCAGTCCTGTACCTTTT
>Ga0180007_10001874_pt1 | contig 26430 bp, 21 predicted proteins | sample MM_PC_MetaG_FD_121122 | JGI IMG/M metagenome (GOLD analysis project Ga0180007, IMG submission 121122) | Groundwater microbial communities from the Aspo Hard Rock Laboratory (HRL) deep subsurface site, Sweden - MM_PC_MetaG | ecosystem: Environmental > Aquatic > Deep subsurface > Groundwater... | reverse complement strand
GAAGCTTCGTTAAATTGTTGGGGCTAATTAACATTACAGGCGATCCTCGGTAGCTCAGCGGTAGAGCAACCGGCTGTTAACCGGTAGGTCACTGGTTCGAATCCAGTCCGAGGAGCCATACAAAAATTGCGAAGCGATTTTTGGGAATGCTGATAGTGCACAGCCATAAAAGCGGAAAAAAAGTATTGACTTTGTTTTTTCAGTTATTTAGTATACTAGTGTACTAGTACACCATAATAATGAACCATTATCTCAAAAATCTAATCAAAGTCCTCTTATCTATTAAGAGCGAACGGGAAATGTGCGATTTTCTGCAGGCTATTTTAACCACTCAGGAGCTCGAGATAATCCCTAAGCGACTACAAATAGTCAAATTTATGGAGAAAAATGTGCCACAACGCACAATTGCCAAAAAACTCGGTGTTGGCATTGCCACCATCACGCGTGGATCAAAGGAATTACAGATTAACAAGGAAGTTTGGAACAAAGCCATCAATTGCTGATGGTTTTTAAATAACTCAAAATTGTTTAAGAGTCATCAGTTGCTGATGATTTTTTGATGTTCTTTAACATTTAGTAGTCGTCGTCGAAATGAAAATTTGAGGCGACGATTCTAATGATATAAATCTGGCTCATAGTAAAGGGTAAAAACCCAGAAAGGAATGTGACACATGCAGACGGAAACCATTGAGTGCTGGGGTACATTCAGAACTCCCAGTCAGATAGATCGCGACAATAAGAGGCGACAGCGTGGGTACGAGAATGATGAGTCTCAAAAGGATATCCGTCATTCCCCAATTCCAGAATCCCCCATCAAAATCGAACTCCCTAAGAATCCCCGCATCGTGATTGTGTACATCACGTTGGATGATGGGGGATTCATCGGTTCGACAGAGCTGTTGTGCTGGCAACCCAATAGCGGGTGGCAGAACGACGTTTTGGAAAGATCCAGGTGTACCGGTCCGTATGCTGACATGCTGAGACTCAAAGAAGAGAAACGAAAGGAATTGGAAAGGTGGGCGAAGGAGGCCGGCAAAAGGGAAAACAGTAAAGAAAAAGAAAACTAAAGTCCAAGTCTTGTCATGAGCCAGATATTAAAGGGGCTGCTGAAAAACGCAGCTCCTTCTTTTTAACTACAAAAAACCCCGAAGTTCATCGGGGTTTTTTAAGTTCTTCACAAGTTGTTATAAGCCCAGCAGTTTCGCAATAATTTTGGCGGCTTCGGCGCGGGTCATCTGATTTCCGGGGCCGAAAGATCCATTGCCGTAACCGCTTACGATACCGGCTTGGGCGGCATAGCCTACGTATTTGGTGAACCAGGCGGAAGCGGGAGTGTCACTGAAGTCAGCAGAACCGCTGGCACTCACACCGGCGGCCTCGAGCAGAATTTTGAGGGCTTCGGCTCGGTTGATGGCGGCATTCGGTGAGAAGGCCAGGCCCTCTTCCATTGAATAACCCTGAACCCATCCGGCATTGGCGGCGGCTTCAACGTATTTGGCGTACCAGGCGTTAGAGTCAACATCAATAAAGCGGGAAGAAGTGACAGTGGGTGTGCTAAGGCCGAAAGCGTTAACGGCGATTTTAGTCAGTTCCGCGCGTGTGATAGCGCTATCCGGAGCGAAAACTTTGGATGATTTACCGCTCACAATACCTTTTTCAGCTATTTTTTCGATATAATCCTTGGCCCAGTGACTGGTAATGTCATTAAATACAGCAGATACAGCCTCAGCTTCTTCCAATAGGCTTAAATCGGTACTGACCGCAAAATAGCTCATGTGATTTGTCTGGACGCTGACGTTTCCTCCCTGGGCAGTGGCTTTTCCGAGTGTTTCCCAGGTTTTTCCGTCGTTTGAATAGAGTATTACTACCTGCGTGCCGTCCTTTATGTTAACCGGTATGTTAAGGGTTACAGGGTTAGAAAAAGTGATTGGGCTTGAGTTACCCGCCTTCAATATAACTACCACTTTGTTCCGGGTGAGTTTGTTGTTTAAATTTTTTATATTTTCTCCTGATGTGCTGATTAAACTGCTGGATCTGATAAGCGGTGGATTGATTTTACCATCCCATTCCTTTGGGCCGGTAACTTCGGTATTGGCAGGAATGGTCATGGAGATTGTGGACAGGCGGTTAGGCCTGATGGTGATTTCACCCTTTTCGCCAGTCAGTTTGGCCGTCTTTTCTCCTGTTTTCTCATTGATTTTAACAATATTGCCGGATACTTCCAGCGGCCGCGAGTAGTTGCGTGGGGTATTCGTGGTACTGTCTACCTTAGAACTAATTGTTGAGGTAGCCGTATTGGAAGTTGGAGAGGCAGACATTATTGAAGCGCTGCCCCCTCCTCCTCCGCCTCCTCCTCCGCCATAAGCAAGAGCATGCAAAGGTGAGATCCCCAAAATTATTAAAAATAAAGTTACGAATGAAAGTTTTTTCATATTTATTGACATAGATAATTCTTTATTAAATATTTTACTGATTTTTTTGTGAATTACATATGATTTCGCGTTGACAAAACAGTTGCTGATTATTTGGATTTAAAAAAAGAAGCTGATATAAGAAAAAATCTTTATTTCGGAGCCCAAAAGCCATAAAATTAAATAGTAAGATTTGAATTGATCAATGAATAAAATTCCGCTTGTATCATTGGGCTTGGGACTGCTACTTATTTTTGCTTGTTATAATGCTTTCGCTTCTGATTATTCGATTGATGGAGTCTGTGTTACGGGCAATCAATCATGCCCGACAGGGTTTCTTTTAAATGAGGCTAATCGATGCATTAAGGCGGATTTATGGTGTAAGAATGAATTTGATTATAATTCGTTTTTTAACACAGAGACTTCGGCTTGTGAGTGTATTAAGGATTATTTTGAACAAGACGGACATTGTATTGCCGGCGGGTCGTATTGTCGTGGGTTATATGGACCTTTGGCTAATTATAATTCATCTGTTGGCGCTTGTTCATGTGGATTGGGTTATTTTTTTAAAAATGATGAATGTATTCAAAGTGGTGCTTTTTGCAGTGCAACATTCGGTGAAAATTCCCGTTTTTCTTTTAAGTATAACAAGTGCATTTGTAAATCGGGTTATTCGATGTATAAAAGAACATGCTTGACCCCTACGAAAATCTGCAATGAAAAATATGGTTCTAATGTAAAGGCTAACAGTACGGGTGAATGCAGGTGTAATAAGGGATACCGGTGGAATTCAGATAATTCTCAATGTGTAAAAGAAAATGATACAAATCTTAATGAGCAGTATGATTATTATAAAACCCGCAAGCAAATTGCCTGTGGTAATCGTGATTTGGATGACGCCCGTTGCTTTTGGAATCGGATTGATTTACTTTATGCCAAAGAAATTCTGAAAAAAGATGATATCAGCGATTCAATAACAGAAAAAGATATTCAGCGAATAAATTCGAAGATCAGTGTAATTAAGAGGCGTTACAATATGAACTGTAACGTGGGAGCAGAGGCAAAATACTGCTCATCTTTAGGTAAATTGATTCAAAGAGGGGATTATTTTATTAATAAATATAAGTGACTTTTAAGCATTCATATTTTGTTACATATTGATCATAAATTTTTTCCATCAACTTAATTAAATAAACGATATGCACAATTCCGACTCCAAAATGATCCCGAAAAAATATTTTAAAATCACCCTGTTATTTTTTTTCATCGTATTATTATATTTTTTTTACTTGATCTACCGTCCATTCGGATTCAGTAAAGAAATTTCAGTTATTTTTGGCGAAAATGACGTAGAGGAAAGAAATTCAGATTTTTATTTAAAGCAGAATTACATAGATTTGGGCAAAGTATCTCCGCAAATGATTGAAAATAATATTTCTTACCGAAATTTATATGGAACTGCGGCTGAATTTCTTTTACATCCGAAGCGTTATCCGCCTGACATTAACAAATTAAAATTTGCTTTGGATTTTCGCGGTCATGGTGCTGATTTGTATGGCATTTTGCCTTGTGCTGAATGTCAAGAAGCCTTGCCTCAAATTCCGCTGTATTTAGATGGCCTGGAAGATTTCGAGACAAAAGAACAAGTATTGTATGGTGAGTATCCAGTTTTCTTTTATTCTGATGATTTTGCTGATAAAGCATTCATTGAGTCAGTATCCGTCGAAAGCTGGATTAATGCGAACTTATCGTCTGGCACCTCTTTGTTAATCACCGAAGAATTACTTAATTCATTGGATTTTGAAGCTATTGCCAATAAATCGCTTTCTTATGATTCGTCAGCTAATACCACATTGCAGGCGATTTTTTATGGCAATCAACAATTTTACATTCAATCTGGCAAAAATCTAAACCTAAGCTTTGATAAAACGAATATGAACCACCTTGAGGGTGAAGATGGTCTTGTTGTTCAAATATTAAATTTGAATAATGAGCTGATGGCAGAAAGAATGTTTGATGATGATGGTATTATTGATGCGGGCAACAAGACCACAGAGCAATCTTTTTCTGTTTCCTTCAATTTGCCATATGACGGGGTTTATAAGATTTTCTTCAAACCTCTTGGAAACATGGACTTTGAGTTAAAAAAAATAACCTTTAATACAGATAAAATTGTTTTTGACGAAGCACTTATAAATGGTGATAATTCATTTTTTACCCGTTTAAATTCAGTGGGGCATTTACAGATGATTCCTCATGAGAAAATTCTCACTACTGTTAAAATAATATCTGAAGATTCTGAGAAATCTGTGAGTTTTAACCAATATCAGGCTATAAATCAGACAAAAAATATTGATTTAGAAAAAGGAGATTATTTGGTTGAAACTAAGGGGTCTTTAGCATTAGATAATGCATTTTTCTCGCAAAATGCAGAAAATTTCTTTCTGCCTTATCATGTTGAGCTTCGTACTAATGGAATCAGCGACAGTGTATTGACACGAATGGATTTGTACAAAAAAGAAGGGGGTTTAATTCATGGTGAAAATTATTTTATCAGGGATGAGTTAGGCTTATTGGGTGTTCAGAAAGAACTAAAGTCACTCCCTTTCTATTTAGCCCTTAAGTTCCCTTCTGTTCCAGATTCTATTTACAAAATTTTATCCAATAATTCTTATAATTCCGTTGGTGATTTTTGTGGCCTGACTATTTATAGTGTTTTCGAAACTTCGAAAAATGGTACCGAAGATATTGAATGTACAAAAAATAGCATTATTGATGCTATAAAGAGGAATATTCCTTTGCACTCCGGCGTTGTTTTTAATACAGATATAGTTTCTTCGTCAGATTTTTATTCACTTTCTGGAATTGACGATTATGTTGCTGATTTTCAAACTTACAATCCTCATGTGCAGGGTAATTCAGAATTTGCTCTATATGTGAAGGGTGATCTTGATTTAGACATTTCAAAAACAGACTTTAATAATGAAGTGGGTGATGATGAAGTTTTGGTCGAAATTCAGGATGAAAATCGTAAAGTTATCTACACATCCTCTCTTGAAGATGACGGTGACACCTCCAATGGTCAGGTGCCCTCTATCATAGAAAGAAATATCCAATTAAAGTATCTGAACGGTCTGTTTTACTTACGTTTCGTCAGTATGAATCCGGCCAGTAATAATGATTTTGGCATAGAAAGCATCAGCCTTAATTCAAACAAGCTAATGCTTTTGAATCGTGGTAATTTCTATGAAAACACAAAACTATTTTTTATGTATACGGGTGATCCTCTCAGCTTTTCTTCTAAAGCGCCATCGAATAAAATCAAAAAAATCAAATTTAATGACGAATATACCAAGCCGACCAATGCAGGCGCCAAATATTATGAAGATGGTATGAATGTCATTGAAACGAGCGGGCAGCTCTTAACAATTGCTGACAATAATTTTTACTTCGCCGAAGACGGGTATTTTGATTACAGTTATTATAATACCGATAGTGCTGATTATCTGATAAGTGAATATTTAGGAAGCTATAATTTTTCTTTATTTGATTTATTTATTAGTTATTGATGAGGAAACACTGGATAGAATTAAATCATTTGAAGGCTATTAGTCTGTTGACAGGTTCTTTTTTGATTATTCTCTTTTTTTCAATTTCTTTTTTCGGCAGAGTATTTTTTTATCTAAATAGTCTTTTTTATTTTTTTCTGTTTATTTTTCTACTCACTCTCTCAGAATACCTACTTGTCATCAGAAGTAATTGGGCTGAGTTTAAAAGAAATTGGCATATTTATGAGCGATTCTTCTTGGGTCTTTTCTTCTTTTTTGCTTTGACTGGTTTTTGCGGAAGTGTTTTGGATTATTTTTTAAATGGATACATTACCCTGCATTTGCCTATCCGTTTTCTTGCCTACATAAGCATGGTGTTATTATTGGTTCTTTCCCTGAAACTGTATGCCATTGATGACTAAAATAAAAACATTACTGTTAAACGATATCTTTGCGAGGAAAGCCATTTTTTTTATTGGTTTTCTGTTTTATCTATTGCTGAATAATATTCATGCACTGCTTTTTGTAGCCTTTTTATTGGTTTTCTATTTTTTTGTTTTATTCAAAAAGAGCCCATTGGGAACTGCCCGTAAAGCCAAAAAAGTGACGAATCTATTATTATTCATGCTGATCATTGCACTGATCCTGAATGTTTTAAGGTTTTTGCCAATTAATTTTGAACATTTTTCATCTGTTTATGATTTATTTAAGCTAAAAATATACATAGTTATATTGTGTATTGGAGCCTTATTTGTTCATTTTCAAATTAAGGAGAAATCTCATTTAATTTCTTATTCAAAAGGTCAGAAAAACAAGCTAACTTCTAAAGATTTACTGGCACTATTGTTTGTCGGCTTACTTTTTCTTTTTTTCGGTTTTTATACCTGGAGATTTGTTTATCAGGGTGAAACTAAATGGATTAGTACTGTAGACAGACAGGCGTCATCAGATTTTATTGAGGGTTTCGATGATTTTTCTCCGGAAGTGGTTGTTAAAACCGCGGTGCGGTGTGAATCTTACTGGAATGCTTATTATAAGGGTAATTTTAAAGCCACTTTTAATAACGCCAATCCGAATGCCACCTTATGTTTTATGCATTTGCCGGCGTATTTGGCCAAGTCTCATGTGAGTTATGATGCCTATATTTTGATCGTCCGGGCAACAATTCTTTTTCATAATTTATTATTTTTGATTTTAGTCTTCTATTTTCTGAAGATTATTTTTTCAAAAGAAAAGGCATTATTGGCCATGGCTCTGCTGGGTCTGTCACCTCTTTTTATTGGTTATTCACGATTTTTCAACCATGATTCAATTCAGGGCTTATATATCATTAATTTTGTATTATCGCTTTGGACGGGGCTAAAGACGAAACAGGGAAAGTATTTCTTCTTTTCTGGCCTCTTTTTTGCATTGGCCCTTCTGAATTCCTTTAAGGGACAATTCATCGTCCCCCTTCTGTTTTTATTGCCCATTGTTTATTTTTATTTGAATAATGATAAAACCGCACTTTATACGCTGATCTATCATTTGAGGAATTTTTTTAAATCCGCTTTTCTAGCTATTCTTATTATACTGCCCGCTGCGCTATTCTATCCAAAATTTATTATTGAGCGTTTTTTCTTTTATCCAAATGTGCTTTTGGCTTCAGCGACTATTTTAGTCATGATTGCTTTTATTTTGACTTTCAGATTTCCCTCTTTTGCAAATGACTTTTTTTCTGGCATTAAAAAATATGAAAGATATTTTGTGAGACTATTTCTATTGGTTTTGGTGGCTACTATAGGTTTTATGTTTTTGAAACAGGATTATGTTTTTAATGTGAGTTTCTATCAATACCTAATAGGGCAGCATTCAGATGCCTTTTGGGCTTCATGGACAGTCTTCTTTTACTCTCTCCCCCCGGTATTGCTGGTTATTTTTGCCATTTGGCTTTTTGCCTATTTTAAACAACCAAAAATTGATTTTTCTTTTGTTTTAACATTCTTATTCTTCTCTCTTTTTGTTTTACTGACGTTTATGACTTTTTCGAAATTTACAAAACACGGCGAGGGTTACTTTTTTGTTGATGCCAAATACTTATTTGTTATCCTGCCTCTATTTATTATCGGCCTCGCCACCTCCTGCTATTTTGACAAATGGCTGTCAAGAAATTATATTTTAGTATTTATGCTGGTGTCTTTTTCATTAGCGATTTCTAACTACTTATCTCTACCTTTTTTACACTATTACAATAACTTTTTGTTGCCTTCCGGAAGATTAATAACCAATGTTACGTCCGGAGTTGATTCGGCGATGCTATCGAGCTATATTAATGAAAATTTTAGTAATGTTGTTATCTATCACCCCAAGGGTATTTTGGAGTCTTTAGTTAAAAATGATATTGAAATCATCCCATGGTATGAGGAATTTTGGCGTCTACATCCTGATTATGTTATAGCTACAGCAGATAAATCACACAGATTTACTAAAATATTTGAATTTTATCAAAAAAATGAAACCTCCATCTTAAAACTGGAAAAGAATGGCGTTATCTATTCGGGGCTCTATAAATTTGATCCCAATCTTGATTATGAATCTTTACTACTAGACTAATATGCTGAATTTTATAAGGAGTGAGTTGAAAAAAGGGAGGCATTTGTTATTTTTTGCAGGTTGTAAGTTTTTCAGTAAAGTTCTCTTGGTTCTTGCCCCTTTGGTGTTGGCCAAATTATTTAAGCCTGAAGTTTTGGGATCCTACGCTTTATTGCAAATGATCGTGCTTATATTTGTCGCTTTTTTGATTACTCCGCTCGCACCCCCCTTTAATATTGAGTCCAATAAAGAATTCTCGCATTCCGGAAAATCAAATAAAACCTTTACCTCTTTTCTGATTTATACAGCACTTGCCCTATCTATTTTTTCTGTTGCCTTCCTCCTCTTTGGTCGGACATTCATACATTTTGCCGCTCTGGACTATGAAAGTTATAAGTATATTTTTATATTACTTTTTTTGGGTACCGCGATTTATCGGTTAGTGCCTATATTTTTTCTTGGTCAGGGCAAAAGAAAAATCAACGCAATTATCGAGGTTATATTTGCCTTGGTTTTCGCTTCTTTTCTTTTGCTTCTATATTTCACGCGGTCTTTTAATCTTAGTAATGTTTTTATCGGTTATTTCGTCGCCGGTTTTTCAATATTACTGGTCTCCTTATTCTTTACGGATTATCAAAGAATCCTGCCCTTGTCATTTTCTAAGGAAAATTTTAAGGAGATTGGCCATTTCAGTTCCTGGGTTGCCATTGGCGCCGCTTCTACTTATTTGATCAATTGGGGGGATAATTTTGTGCTTAAGTTTTTTGTTCCTTTAAATGATATTGGCGTGTACAACCTGGCTTATCAGGTTTTTAAAGGGGGCATTTTATTCTCTTCCATTATTGGGCATTACTATACCCCTTATTTGAGTCGTAATATAAAGAATCCAAAAATCATCAAGCAATACATGGATGTTAAAACTAAAAAAATGTTCATTTATGTTGTAACTGGTTTTGTCATAGCTGAAATACTGGCAGGTCCTTTCATTCGATTTTTTGGAGAAAGCTATAGTCAGGCTATACCAGTGATCAGAGTTTTACTCATCTCCAACTTACTTATAGCCCTTTTTGCCTTTCATATACCAATTTTTAATGTAGCCGGTAAATATAAAATGAATACCTTGCTGATTAGTATCCAATTACTGCTCAATTTAATTTTAGATGTCCTGTTTATTAGATTGTGGGGGATTATGGGGGCCGCCCTGGCAACAACAATAGCGTATCTGGCATACACCGGACTTGTCGCTATCAATTTCAAAAGAGTCAGGAAGCAGCTATTAGGGGGCCTGGCTTAGGCTGATACCCTTTTTTCATAGTAATTTCGCAGGCCTTTCCCCAGGTTTTTTATCTGGTTCCAGTTGCTGATATAATCTTCGTAATTACGGGGATTGACTTTTTTCATGGGCGTTTTTAATTGTGCCCTCTTTACCTCTATATAATCGCAAATCTTATCAGCAATATCTTGTGGCATTATGTTTACATTATTGTTGTTAGTTATATCTTCGTAAAATATAGTTAATGCCCTGCCTTTAAGCTTTTTATTCCATTTTATAACTTCTTGTGTGGTTAGAAGCATTTTCCAAAATAATTCTAATATAGGTATATAAATAACATTATCCCTGGTTGTTAATCTTGCTGATTTAGCTAATGAATTAATTAAAATATCTCTATTTGGATAGCTATCACTTATTGAAAATCCTAAATCCTTTAATTCTTTTCCAGGGTATATATGAGATGGTTTACCTAATTTTTTTTTATATTTATTGATCACTTTAGATAAAGCTAAATAAAGTAAATCTTTTCTTATTAAGTGTATTAATTTGAAATCTGATGACTTTGATAAATGCGAAAAATCTCTGAGTCTACCATATTTTATATTAGCCCCTTCGTTATTTTTAAGGTTGTTAATAAAATCCAGACCCTCTTCAGCATAGCATGTTAGGTCAGGGTGAGAATGTAAAAAAGTTGTAAGTAAAGTAGTCCCAGATCTAGCAGTTGCAATAATTAAAAATTTCATTTAAAAAAATAAAAATTAAAAAGTCTTTTTTGCAATGATATATTTCATGTTATTACATTCATTTTTGTATTTATTGTAGATATTAACAGAAATAGTCGGTAAATACATTAAATAATCAACTTTTTTTAAGATATTTATTCTATTTTTTTTAAAGAGGGTAATAATTTTATCCCATTGAATATGATCGTCAGGCCAAACATGAATATCACCTTCTGATTTATATCTAGGATTTATTGTTCTTTTTATAATAAATGACTTGATAAACCTTGGTTTAAATATTTCTAATTTTATTAACATCTCAATAAATTTTTTTGATTTGGATTTTTTTGTTAATTCATAATATTCATTCAAAATTTTGTTTGGATTCCAATGATTTGAATTATGTTCATGATCAATATATATATAACCACCTGGTTTGGTAACCCTAATCAATTCTCTAATTGCTTGAAAATAATCTTGAATATGATGAAGTACAGAGTAGGTGGTACAAATGTCAAAAAAATTATCCTTAAATGGCAAAGAAGTTCCTCTAAGCAATTTTGTGTCCAATAGCAGAGAATTTTCATATTTTTTTTTCAGTATATCTAAAGATTTCCTAGAGACATCTGCGGCAGTAACATAACAACCCTGATTTAAAAAATGACGAGTTAAATTTCCAGTTCCGGCTCCAAAATCTAAAACATTTATTTTTTTATTTTTAAAATTACCAATTAATTTATCAATAATTCTTGCCAGTCTACTCTGTTCAAGTGGATTATATATTTCAGGATGTCTATTATTATAGTATTGAGCTAATTGATCATGAGTTTTTATATTAAATTCCAACTTTTTTCTATTTTTTAAATCAAATTTTATTTTCATAATTATTAATCTTATTAATAAACGCCAATATTGTTATGCCTATTTAGTTGTTATTTTCAAAAATTGAGTTATTAAAAAGCCCCATTCCTTTAAATATAAATCCGTTTTTGGTAAAAGTCTAACGTTATATTTACTTTTATCAATCTCATCCAATAAAAATGAACAACCTGAATTTGGCAAATTCCAACAATCATCAATTATAATTACACCATCTTTATTTATTAAGCTCCGGGCAATATTCCAGTCATTCCTTTGAGTTTCAACTGAATGGCCTCCATCCACAAATATTAAGTCCATTTTAGGCAGCTGGCTTAAAAGTACTTCTTTTATTTCAGTCGTATCACCCTTTATCAGTTGAACTTCAGCGTTGGTTTTTTCTTTAAGCTTTTTCTCAATTCCAGCTTTACTTAGTGGGTGGATTGCTATTTCTTTTTTGTAGTTTTTCGGGCTTAAATCTTCAAATAAATCGATACCCCAGTACTTGTTTTTGAGTTCAGGATTGATGTTTAGCATCCTTACAGCATTTTCTCCATCAAAAACCCCTATTTCCAAAATGTTAATTGGTTTTTGATACCTGATTAGTTCGTAGAGCTGGGAGTAGCGTAATCCATGAGCCTTACCAAATCGTTTGATGCGGCATTTGATATAGCTTATAAAATTTAAAAATAATGTTTTCATTACTGATGATAAATAAGTTTAAGGTTATTCAAATAATCTTCTAAAGAATATTTTTTTGCATTTTTATACCCCTCTTTTATTAAATGTTCACTTTTGTCAGGATTATTTTTTAACAGTTCCAATTTTGTAACAAGATCTTCATAGTCACCCTTTTTGATAAAAAAACAGTTATTTTTAGTGAGTGTTTCATTTAGACCAGGTATGTCGGTTGCGATTACGGGTGCGCCACAAGCCTGAGCTTCGATATGAGCTAACCCCATAGGTTCCCAATGCGATACCATACAAAGACAATTTAATATAGCATAAAACTTATTCATGTCTTTTATGAAGCCTAAATACAAAATACTATCTGATAATTTATGACAATGAATAAAGCTTAGCACACTGTCCTTGCCGGGCCCGCTTCCCGCAATCAAGAATTTGTAATTCTTCTGAGTCTGGGTCAGTCTTTTAGCGGCCTGCAAGAAGGTATCCCATCCTTTTCTGGCTACCAGACGACCGGCAAAACCTACTACAAAATCAGTGTTTTTTAAATTCAGCTTATTACGTTCCCGTTCGATTTCAGAATAGCTTAATCGATGATGCTTATTAGGATCAATAAAATTGTAGAGAAGCTTCAGTTTGTTTTCAGGGAGTTTAACTTTATTCTTATACAATTCGTAAATAAATTTTGAAATTAGAATATATTGATCAACTTTACCCTGTAATAATTTTAAATACCATTTATACCACCAGAGCGTTTTGCACTCCGGCCTATGATCGTCTCCGCAAATCAGGCCGTGTTCGTGGTGTATGATTTTTAATTTTGAATTGAAGATTTTTAGTAAATAAGCATAAATTAGTGGTTTCCCTAAATGAGTATGCAGAATACTGAACTGATGTTTTTTTATCAGTCTTTTTAAATCAAACAGAATTCTAAAATTAAACTTATGGGATTTTTTTAAATCACAATAAAAAACCTTATCATTTAGCCCTTCAAATACATCGTTTTTGTCTTTTCTAAAGGCATAAACATACTGATTCTGGGAATGCTGAATTAAATCTCTTACCATGATTTGTGCGCCCCCGAGCCCTGAATTGGATATTAGATGGAGAATTTTCATGGACTATTGATTGAAGTATTGCTGATACCATATGTTTAGTACAAGTAGTGCCCATAGTTTTTTTGCGTGATCCTTTCCCTGCTCATGTTCTTTAATCAAGTTCTGGATTTTTTCTTTTTTAAATAGTTTTGATGTAAGGCCTTTTTCGTCCATTACTTTTTCCTCGAGATATTTTTTTAGGTCTTTCCTGAACCAATGCTTCAGAGGCACTCCAAACCCCTGCTTCTTGCGATAGAGTAACCTTTTGGGCAAATATTTCTCTAGCATTTTCTTAAATATTTTCTTTCCCTGCCGCATGTCCACCTTAAATTCCCAGGGCATTTGGGTGGCTAGGCTCACTAATTCGTAATCGAGCAGAGGGGCCCGCACTTCCAATGCCGAGAGCATACTGGCCAGATCCACCTTCACATTAATGTCATCCGGCAAATAGCTGTTGAAATCCAGATAGAACACCTTGTCCAGGGCTTTGAATGATTTTTTTTCGATTATTTTTTCGAAAGCATTCTCTTTGCCTCGTTTCTGCATCATTTCCTCTCTGTAGAATTCACTTTTCAGGCCTTCATCAAAATAAGTTGTAAAATTATAATGCCTGCGGGCGATGTTTTTGCCAATGTTATCAAGTAAAACCCTTAGTCTGCCCTGTGGCAGAAATGGACGGATTATTCTGAGCACGTAAAAAATGGGCTTAAAGCGCAGGGCAATCAAGTGCGAACGATATTGATTATAACCGCCAAAATTTTCATCGCCCGCGTCTCCGCTCAGGGCTACTGTTACATGCTCTTTGGTAAGTTTGGATAAGAGAAAGGTGGGTAAATTGGAAGGATCTGCAAAAGGTTCTTCAAATTGATATACAAGTTCTTCGATATACTGTGATAAATCGTCGGATCGGACTTTGAATTCAGTATGATCAGTTTTATATCTTTCTGCCACCAGGCGGGCGTATTTTGTTTCATCGAAGTCCTTTTCATCAAAGCTAATTGAAAATGTCTTAATTTTATCTGTGTGTTTACTCATAAAAGCCACGATGGCGCTGCTATCTATGCCACCCGAAAGAAATGCGCCCAGTGGCACATCGGCAATCAGTCTTTTTTGCACGGCAGAGTCCAGTTGTTTTTCGATCAGACTCATCCATTCTTTTTTGGATCGTTTTTGTTTGTTGGCATAATTTAAGTCAAAATATCTTTTTATTTCAAAATGTCCGGTTTTTATGTTCAAAGTAAAATAATGAGCATGGGGAAGCTTGAATATATTTTTAAAGCCGGTTTTTGGATTCGGAACATATTGACGTGTCAAATAGTCATCAATTGCCTCAAGATCCAATTCTCTTTTTATGCTATTTTCCAGAATGGCTTTTAGTTCCGAGCTAAAAATGAACTGTTTGTTGTCTAAGAAATATTTGAGCGGCTTCTGGCCAAAACGATCACGGGCTCCGAAAAGAATTTGTTTTTGCGGATCGTAAATCACAAAAGCGAACATTCCATTCCACTTTTTGATGCAGTCAAAGCTATCTTCCAGGTAGGAAGCAAGCAGAACTTCGGTATCGGTATTGGAGTTAAAATTGTAGCCTTTGCCTTCAAGTTCCTTGCGAAGTTCCGGAAAATTGTAGACTTCGCCATTGTAAGTCATAATTACTCGTTTGCCCTGATGCTCATAGATCATGGGCTGATGCCCCTTCTTAGACAAATCTACGATGGCGAGGCGCACATGGCCAAGTCCGACATTGTCTTTGATAAAAACACCCTGATCATCAGGGCCTCTATGAACAATTTTTTTGTTCATTAAATTGATAGTCCTTTCGGTAATATCTTTGCCGTCGAATCGAATAACGCCATTTATGCCACACATACTATTGTTTTAGTTTAGCAACGATGTAAAAATTTGTCTTCAGGAATGTCGGCAGTTTATCCGGATTAATTATTCTAATAAGCAAAAGGCCTGCGTGTCCGAAAAATTTCTTGATTTTCTGCTTAAAAAAATCATTGACTACAGGTATATCAACAAAACTTGTTTCGAAATTGTGTTTCCTGAATCTTTTCTTAATTTCCCAAAAATTGTGTAAAGAACAATGGTAGGTCTTATATTTTGTCAGACTTTTTTGATGTACGATTTCAAAAGGAATGTTCAGCCATTTATTTGGTGTTTGTAACAAATAATATCCCCCTGGTTTTAAAACCCTTCTTACTTCCTCAAGGTGCTTATCTGAATTCGGTATATGCTCCAAAACATCAAAACTCATTACAATGTCAAAGCTATTATCGTTAAATTCCAGTTGGTCGCCGCTCATCATTGTTATTTCAACGCCCAGCTCCTTTTTTCCAAAATCAATATATTCTTTGTTTGCATCTATACCAGTAACCTGGCAGCCTTCGTTTTTCAGATAGCGGAGCATGTTACCTTTCCCTGATCCGATTTCCAAAATTTTTGCATTTTTAGAAAGCATCCCTGTTTTTTTCAGAAATAACAAATTGCTTTCAAAATTACCGTAATTTATTTTCATTCTGGTATTAATGATTGATTCAGATTGATCTTTTTGAGCAATTTTATGCTGTTTATTTTTATATTGTGGTTTTTTTTGGCGTATCGGAAAGCGTTATAAGACATCCTCTGATGTGCGGTCTGGTCATACAACAGTTCTTTTAAGTGATCCTTCATTAAATTGAATTTTTCATCGCAAAAATGGCCACACTGATAAAGTTCAAGAAAATTATCAGGATTTGCATTCATGGAAATGATGGGAGTTTTATTTTTGGCCGCCTGAATAAAAGTATTTGCAAAACCCTCCTGTGCTGAAGTACTAATAAATACTTTGGCTTTTTTAAAATAGGTGTCGATTTCTTCAAATGGAACATGGTTAATAAAAGTCAGATTTTCTATTGTCTGAGCCTGATTACTGATTTTGTCAAATAAATCCTCAAATCCTGTTGCAGGATTGCAAATCATTACAAATTGTTCATTGGGGAATTCTTTGGCTAATTCTAAAAATAGCTCCGGTCTTTTCCAATCCGCGCTTCTGCCAACCCATAAAATACTTTCTTTCTCACTAAAATCGTCTTCCATTATATGATATCCTGATTTGATTAAAGCAATATTCTTTAAGCCATTTTCAGTCAAAATCTTTTGTTGATATTTATTCTGTACAATAATTGTGTCGGCAAATTTCCAAATGAGCTTGATTAGTAATTTATTGATTGGGTTTTTATAAGTCTTGTGGGTTCCATCTGCCTCTCTGTCATGAGAGACCATATAAATGAATTTTTTTCTGAATATTTTGCAGTATAGTGCCATTAATCCTGATGCGAATGTTAAAGTGCGTTGAATATATACATCTGCATTAACTTTTCTGAAGATTCTGAAAAATCTGTAAGCTCGTTTTATAATGTTGTCGTTAAAAGCAAATGACCTCCAAACCTGGATATTATCATGGGTTTCAATGTCATTTTGATCGAAATCCGCAACTATAAAATGAATGTCTAGGTTTTTATCTTTTGCAAATTCCCTTGCGATTAAGCTAAGTTGTACTTCTGCACCTCCAACGACCCCATTGATTTTTGGGTTAAAAAGCTGATAGGCTTTTGGGGCGATAAAACAAATTTTGACTGCGACCACCCTTTCGGTCTTTCTGCCATTTAATGGATTTTCTTGGTATATCTTTAAATAACTATTGTAAAGACTATCCAAACTGAATTCTTTTTCAATTTTCATCCTCGCTTTTTTGCGAACCGCCATTGTTCTTTCTTTATCTTTTAGCAAAGTGACAACTTTTTGATAATCCTGATCAGTTAACTGATGTGCAACAATTAGCCCGTTTTCACCGTCTTTTATAAGGCTTTGCACTCCGCCCACATTGGTAACAATCGGCACAAGGCCAGTGGCCATAGCTTCCATGATAGTATTGGACATACCTTCGGTTTTGGAAAGCTGAATATAAAATTCCCCCTGCTGATATTCCTTATGAATCTCATCATGAGAAATGTGCCCCTTAAAAATAACTTTATTTTCTATATTCAATTCTTTGACTAATTTTTCCAGATTTTCCATTTCCGTACCCGTTCCGATGATAGTAAAAGTTATGTTCTCAAAGCCGTCAGCAGTCAGCCGCTTGATTAACCGAATCGATTCATTCACCCGCTTCAAAGAAATTAGCCTCCCCGCATAGATAAAATTAATCTTATCATTATTTTGCTGATTCCCTGGTCTGAATTGGTCCGTATCGATTCCATTAAAAATACACTGCACTTTTTGTTCAGGGCTTATGGTCATTACTTCTTTTGCAAGCTCAAGGCTGTTTGCAGTAACAATGCTTTTTTGCCAGATTTTTTTTACTACCGGAGTCAGAATTCTTGATAGCATGTTGAATTTATCCGGGTTATGCCCCGGTACATCGGAACCAAGACATGTAACAATGGTATTTTTTTTTCGGAGATATGGATGAAATTTTAAAAGACCTGTCGGAATTGTAAAAAATATATGACAAACCTGAGGATTGAATTCTTTTATAATTTTTTTAAGGCTCAACCATGCCGATATGACATAGGACAGCATATCCAAAACAGTACCCCTGTCTATCTTTCTTCTTAAAGTCCAGACGCGAATTACTCTGATTCCGTCTATAATTTCAACTTTTTTCTGCCCCCTCATACGGGATGTGACGTACCAGACTGCATGCCCCTTGCGCGCAAGTTCTTCGGCAAGAAGGTAATACTGGCCGAATCCACCGCCAAAGGGGGGGAATTCGTAATTAAGCATCAATACTTTCATGGAAATTACTTTTTAGCTGATTCTTTCTTTGTGCCATTCAACTGCTTTTTTGATCCCGTCTTCGAATTCAACTTCAGGTTTGTATCCTAGCAAATTCTTTGCTTTTGATATATCAGCATAGGACATGCGAACTTCACCAGCACGAGGTGGGGTAAATGTCGGTTTGATATCAGTCCCCAAAGCCTTGTTGATCGCTTCAACCATTTCCAGCACTGTGGTAAGCTTGCCGCAGGCGATGTTAATGGATTCGCCAACAGCTCTTTTGGACTCACAAGCCAGCAGATTCGCCTGAACCAAGTTGGCTACATAAGTAAAGTCTCGGGCTTGTTTTCCGTCTCCGAAAATTACCGGAGATTCACCCTGTATCATTGTTTTGATGAATTTTGGAAGGGCCAGAGAATATGGGGAATTCGGATTTTGCCTTGTTCCAAAAATATTAAAGTATCTTAAACAAACTGTTTCCAGGCCATATAGCTGATAAAAGATCTTCATGTAATATTCGCCTGTTATTTTACCGACCGCATAGGGCGACAATGGTTCAGGCGTGATATTTTCATCTTTTGGCTGTTTTGGTGAATTGCCGTACACGGCAGCCGTACTGGCAAAAACGACACGTTTCACTTTATTATCACGAGCAGCTATGAGCACATTCAGCAAGGCATCAATATTGATTTTGTTTGCATCCAATGGATTTTCAACGGATCTCTGTACCGAAGTATAAGCCGCCAAATGAATGACATAATCGATTCCTTTAAATTCCTTTTGTAACAGGTCTAAATCCTCTATGGTTCCATTAATAAATTTTATCTGATTGGGATGATTATCTAAAAAAGGCTGTAAGTTCTCTATAAAACCTGTTGTCAGATTATCGATGATAGTGACGTGATCACCGTTTTGGATAATTCGTTCAGTCGTATTGGAGCCTATGAAGCCCGCACCACCAGTAATTAAGTATTTTTTCATATTTCCTATTTAGCTCCTAAAATTGTTCTTTGGTGAGTTGCATAATTGGTTATGCCTGTTTTATGTCTTGCTTCTGATTAGTTTTGGCAATTTTGCTACTTGAAACAGAAATGGACGAAGATAAAGATTGTTTCTTTTCCATAAAATGGAAATGTCTAATTTTTCCATCAAATCCGATTTTCGGCATAATAGATTCCTTTCTGGAGATAATACGTTCCTTGTGTGGAATCAGATCTTTGAACATCGTTTCAATTTCAGTTTCCATATCAGCAGTTGGCTTATATCCCAAATCAAGCAGGTGTTGGTGATCAGGGTTATAGTTGTGATCTTCTCTTTCGATGCGAGGGTTTTCGACATTGCCAACCTGAATATCAGCACCCAAGTCGAGCTTATTGGCCACCTTAACAACTTTGTTAGCCAGTTCTGTTAAACTGTAAGTTTCTTCGAACTGATTAAACACCCGATAGCCCCTCCTGCAGCCAAGCCTGCCTTCAACAGGCGGATTTTCGATGGCTAGTGTCAGGCATTGCATGGAATCACATAGCGGAAGGAATCCGCGTTTTTGTTTACCGATACCATATAGCGTTAATGGATGTCCTATAATTGCCTGAGCGGTGAATCGGTTAATAGCCGTACCAAAACATTCGCCATAATCAAACCTTGTACACAGGTCTTCATTTAGAGTGCCATCGTCGTTCAGCATTTCCGGAATTCGAGTTCCGTAAACCACACCCTGCATAATATCTGTGGCTTTAAGTCCCCAAAGTCGGCAGGCCATTTCCACATTATTGGTATCGTGAACTTTCGTCATGTGGTACCAGCTGGAAGAATGCCGAGGAAAAAGTACTCCTTCAAGCGACACGCCTCGATATTCATCCGCTTTGCCAAAAAATCCCTCCGGAATATCGGTGTTTGGTGTTCCATATTCGCCCATGGTGCCCAGCTTTACCAAGTGGGCATCGGGGCAAAGCTCTCGCATCAGGTAAAGAACGGCTATTGTCCCCTTTAGATTATTGGCATGAGTGAGCCATGCATGTTCAAAATCGATCATAGAAAAAGGAGCGGAAGGCATTTCTCCTAAATGAACAATAGCATGCGGCATGATCTTTTTGAATACTGTAGACATAAATTCATAGTCGCCTGCATCGCCTTGAAAAAACTGTAAATTGGTGTCGTATTTTTTGCCGAATGATTCAAGCCTGACATCCATACGTTTAATGGGCGTGGCTGATTTAGCCCCCTCTTCTTTGACCCATTCTCTACGCAGATAATTATCAACACCTGCGACTTCGTGACCACGCGTTGTTAAATATTGAGCAAGTGACCAGCCTAAGTAGCCATCAGCTCCAAGAATCAGCACTTTCATAATATTTAAATTTAAGAAATAAATAATTTAATTAAAATTGTTTGATTTAAAATGGATTTTTTGGGAATAAAACTTTTTTGAACTAGAAATTTTTAATTTTGATTGTTTTTTGAAAGGATATATCTGATTTTGAATCAGGAATTTACTATTATATAAGTACTTTATTACTTTTTGAGCGTTTTTTTCAATTGAGTTTTTTACTGTATCCAATATGATTTCCGGGTTTTCCGGCACTTCGTAAGGATCATCAATACCTGTGAAATTCTTGATTTCTCCTTTGCGTGCTTTTTCGTAGAGGCCTTTTTTATCCCGCTTTTCACAGACTTCTATGGGGGTATTCACAAACACTTCAATAAAGTTGGGAATTTTAAGCCTTAGGCCCTCTCGTTGCTTGCGGTAAGGGGTAATGAAGGCAGATGTGACACCTATATCGTTACGACTTAGTAGCTTTGCCACAAAGCCGACGCGACGAATATTGGTATCACGATCTTCTTTGCTAAAACCCAGGTCTTTGGTTAAGGTTTCCCGTACGATATCGCCGTCAAGGCTTTCGATTTTGACCCCTTTTTCTTTTAGAATCTCATAAACCCGGTTGGCAATGGTACTTTTGCCTGCCTGCGAAAGGCCTGTGAACCACAGAACAAAACCACGCTGAAGGATTTTCGATGCTTTAGGTTCCATGGATTCCACAAAAAGGTTTTTGGAGCCTGCGAGCAGATGAAAAACTTCCGGCCTGATTATATAAGAAGGTGGCAATTCTTTATTTCTGATATGTTCTCTTAATTTACTTCCGCTAAAGAAAAGCTGATCTCCTTCTTCGCATTCATGAATAAAGCAATGCTTCTGTTTTATCCGGTCATAAACCACTTCCGGAAATTTCAGGATTTCAATCTGAAGATCATCGGGCTTTAGGGTGTCGAAGATTTCCTGGGCCGCGAAAGGAGCGTAGAAATTTTTCACCCCGGCATGATCGCGTCCCACAATAAAGTGGGTGCAGCCAAAATTCTGGCGAATAATGGCATGAAAAATAGCTTCCCTTGGGCCAGCATAACGCATTTTTAAAGGAAGGATGCCAAGAACGGTTTTATTCTTCGGATAATAGTTGTCGATAATCATTTCATAACTGCTGATGATATGCTCATCGCGGAAATCGTCAGCTTTCTTCTTGCCGATAACAGGTTGTATAAATAAGCCATCTGCCTGTTCCAATGCCTTTTTCTGCAAAAACTCGTGACCAATATGAGGCACGTTGCGGGTCTGAAAGGCGACCACTTTCTGCCAGCCACGCATCTGAAACATGCGACGGGTTTCTGATGGCATTAGATTATACTGGGGGAATAGATCATTTTTTACGTTCAGCATCGTGATCTCGCCGCCTACCAGGTAATCACCCATACTACATATCTCTTCTACGCCAGGGTGACTTTTGTTTGATACGCCATACACATTCTGCGCAAAAGAATCCTTGTCGTAGCTGTATATTTCAATGTTCTTTAAAAGCGCCAGCGGTGACTCCTCATGATCCAATAGTAGGATTTCTTTCCTATTCCGGATCTCTGAATATTGCTTTTTATCAATATCCAATACAATAGGAATTGGCCAGAGCGTGCCATTGGTAAGCCTCATAGAAGCAACAACGCTTTTGAAGTCCGCTTCTTTCAAAAAACCGCTCAGTGGCGAGTAGACGCCTGTCGCGATATTCCTGACGTCTTTACTTTGTTCCTTATTAAGCAAGAGTGTTACATATTTTTTTTTGTTTCTTAAAATTTCTTCACTTTCTTTTGCAGTGAGAATTTTATGAACCAATTTTTTTCCATGCGCTTCAATCATTTTCTGACTCTAAAATATTAATCATTCGATGGTGTAGTTTAGCATTACTAACCGCGATCCCGAAAGGATTTTTTGGGTTTTTTTGATTATAAACTAATCTTTCCCCCTGAATGCCGGTAACGACCCCACCGGCTTCTTCTACAATGATTTGGGGAGCGCAAATGTCCCATTGCCCCATTCTGTCAGTTGGATTAAAGAAGATGTCCGCCTTCCCTTCCGCGACCATGCACATTTTCACACCATTGCTGCCCACTCTTTTAATTTGACAATTCATTTTTTTGGCAGCTTTTTGAATTGCTTCGCTAAAGTGAATTCGGCTGGCCACCAGGATTGATTGGGGCAGGGATTCTGTTAAACTGACGTGAATTTTTTGCGCAGGGCCGTTTCCTATCTGCAGATAGGCGCCTGTGCCTTTGAGGGCGTAATATAATTTGTCTCCGGCTGGCTGATAAACAAAACCGGCAATCGGCAGGCCTTTTTCTGCCAGGCCGATCATTACAGAAAACTCATCGGTCTTGTCGATAAAATCTCTGGTGCCATCGAGTGGATCGACGATCCAGACCCTTTCAGATTTCATGCGGTTCAGGTTATCTTCGGTTTCTTCGGATAGAATGGGATAGCCGAAAGGACTCAATCCCTCCTGAATGATATGCTCGGATTTCAGGTCTGCTTCTGTTACAGGTGACTGATCTTCCTTTTTGGAGACCAGGAGATTGTCTTTGTATAGTTTTAAGATTTCTTTTCCGGCCAGCCTGATAACGGGGACAACCTTTGTTACAAGTGATTCCATAAGCGCAGAATTGGTGAGTTAGCCTTCAATAGCTGTTGTTATATTCTGATTTTTTTTGATCTCGTGAGTTTGAATGTTGCGCACTTCAATGAATTCCTTGGGTTCGGTTTTTTCAATAATTTTATCAATCATATAAACCTTATCTTTTGATGAGTTATAATAAACTTTACTCAGCATGTCAGCCATAATTCCGATAATAAACATCATCACTCCTCCAAAAAACATAAACATTGTAAGAATGGTCAGCGAGGTATCCGAAAGATCGGCTCCTTTAAATATTTTTAAATAAATAGCCCATGATCCGCTCAGGAAACCAATGGTCATCATCATCAGCCCGCCGCCGCCAAGAAAATGCAGTGGACGGTTGGCAAACTTCTTCCAGAACCAAAGCGAGAGCATGTCCAGGAAGCCCCTGAAAGTCCTGGTAATATTGTATTTGGTCTTACCGTGGATTCGCGGGTGATGCCTGACCACCATTTCGCCTATTTTGTAACCTTTCATCTTAAGAATGGCGACGATAAAGCGATGCATTTCGCCATACAAATCAATGGTATCAAAGCATTCCCTACGATAAGCCTTTAGCGTACAGCCGGAATCGTGAATGTCATCCCTGATAAGTTTATCGCGCAGGAGTTTTGCCCCCTTTGAAATAAAACGCTTCATAAAAGTGTCTTTCCGGTCTTTCCGCCAGCCGGAAACTACATCGAGGTTTTCCGATTCCAGTTTATGGATGAGTTTCGGAATATCATCAGGATCATTCTGCAGGTCGCCGTCCATGGTTACCAGAAGAGTTCCTCGGGCGGCTTTTATGCCGGCATCCAGGGCGGCGGTCTGGCCGCGGTTGCGGCGGAAGCGGATGATTTTTACAGGGGCGGGGAGCTGTTGCAGTTCTTCAAAAGTGCCGTCCTCCGAGGCGTCGTCCACGAATATAATCTCAAAAGACCGGCCCAGCGGCCGCAGAGTATTAACAATGTGCCGATGTAATTCAGAAACATTGCCTTTTTCGTTGAAGACGGGGATTACGATCGAAATATCCATGGTCAAAATTTATAAATCCATATCTCTGTCCAGGGCAGATTGGGATCAGCCCGATGATTATATACCAATTCAGCGTTAACTTTAACATATTCTTTCATTGTCTCGTTCAGCCTGTCGTCTATGGCAAAATAATCCCAGATTATATAGCCGTGATTTTCCTCCATTAGCTGTTTCAGAATTTCCAGGTCATCCACAATGCCAGTACCCGTATACACGTCGACAAGGTAGTCATCCTGTTCAACAGTGGCATTGTCTGGCAGGCTGGGATCAAGGCCGAAATTAAAACCAAGCCAGTAAAAATCCGAGTCCGGCAGATACCACTTATTAATGGCGGTGTGGGCTACCAGCATCAAATCGCCGCCCTTTTTGTTTTTTTCGATAAACTGATAGGCCTTTTTAAAATCCGGCTGGGGCGTGTAATCCAGTTTGGGGCTATTGGAAAGGGGATCGTATTCAAGAAAATAATCGGATTTTGGAAAGAAAGCGAAACTGTTCTGGAGATTCAGAATAAAAAGAAGAAAAATAGCGACCAGACTTATGTGTCGATATTTCTTTGTGTTAATCAGAATCACTGAACTGTAGGCTGCAAGCATGTACAAAAAAGGCATTACAAAAAACAAATAACGCATGGCAATCCGATGGGAAAAGCACAGTACCAGAAGAAGCAGGCTAAAAATCATGACAATCGGCAAAGCTTCCCGGTTCTTTTTTCTGAAAGCAAACACTACCCCTAAAAGACCCATCAGCAATACGGCCGTATGGAATTTACCCAAAAATGTCAGGTAATTCGGCAGATAAAAATGAAAATTGGTCAGCATTCCATTCAGTATTCTTATGACACTGCCAAAATCCAGCAAACAACTTAAAGTAATCGCACCAATAGCCGATGTCATAATCACCTGTTTAGCACTGCTGCTGAACCTGTCCTTGTTTAGCCATAGAATTACCACATAAGCCGCAAAAAGGAACATACCCTGAAGATGGGTTTCCACGGTCATAAGTGTCAGCAAGATCACGATCAAGCCTTTTTTGAGGGTTGGTTTTTTTTCTATGAAGTACTTATAAAAGGCCGTTACAGAGAGTAAAAATAAAAACTGAAGTTCCGTGTACATACGAATCTGCCGGCTCCATCCGATATCGAAGATACCAAAAGTAACCAGGGCCGCCGCTATAAGGGCGATGGATTTTCTTTTAAAAAAAGTAAGTCCGGCTAAGTAGGTAAGCAGAATTGTGCCGATTCCGAATAAAGCGGCCGGCAGACGCAGGATGGCTTCATTTTTTCCGAAAATAAGCTGAAAAAGGGCAGTGGGGTAACTATGAGTGATTCCCCGCCAGTAATAATGGCCGGACTCAAGCTGGGGCAGGCCGGTTTCCGCGATTTGGTCTATGGCTATGGCAGAGTAACTTTCGTCCATCCAGAGCGACTGGTTGCCTAAATGATACAGGCGTAAATAAGCGCCCCACACAACCAGGATTGTCAGTATGATGATCGCCCAGTTTTTTTTAAGGCTTTGCAAATTCATGTTTATACCAGTGAATAAATCGTTCCATTCCTTCCTCGATAGTTGTTTTTGGGTTATAATTAAACAATTTTTGTGCTTTGCTGATGTCGGCGTAGGTGATGTCGACGTCTCCGGGTTGCATGGGCAGGTTTTCGATAACGGCTTTTTTACCTAATAAACGCTCGATCAAATTGATAAAATAGTTAAGTTCGACCGGTTTATTATTGCCCAGGTTCACAATTTCGTAAGGTAGATCTTTTTCCAGCGCTGCAATAACGCCCTGCACGATGTCATCAATAAAGGTGTAATCCCGTTTCGTGGTGCCGTCGCCGAATTTCGTAACAGGATGTCCTTCATTAATCCATTTGGTAAATTTGCAGGGGGCCATGTCAGGGCGGCCAGCCGAACCGTACACGGTAAAAAAACGCAGGCCCGTGCAATTCAGACCGTGCAGGTGATGATAAGTATGGGCCAGCAGTTCAGAAGCCTTCTTGGTGGCCGCGTAAGGCGAAATCGGCCAGTCTAGCTGGTCGCTTTCGGAGAAGGGGACTTTCTTCTGATTTCCGTAGACTGACGACGAGGAGGCGAAGACAAAATTTTTGATGTTGTGTTTACGGCTCAAATCCAGCAGGTTCAGAGTGCCTTTTACGTTGGTTTCTTCGTAAATGAACGGGTCGGCAATGCTGGGCCGCACGCCTGCACGGGCCGCCAGGTGGCAGACCTTGTCAATTTTTTCTTTTTCAAACAGCTCCGACATTTCGTCCAGGTCGGCAATGTCGTTCCGGTACAGTCTGAAACGCTTGTTTTCCAGAAAGGGGATGATATTCCGTTCTTTGAATTCAGGATTGTAATAATCGTTGAAATTATCGACACAAACCACTGAATGATCAGATTGGCTGAGAAGATGACTGATTGTGTGAGAACCGATAAACCCGGCTCCGCCTGTGACCAGAATTTTCATAATCTTACTTACAAATAGGTATCGGTTTTTTTTC
>Ga0180007_10001873_pt1 | contig 26446 bp, 20 predicted proteins | sample MM_PC_MetaG_FD_121122 | JGI IMG/M metagenome (GOLD analysis project Ga0180007, IMG submission 121122) | Groundwater microbial communities from the Aspo Hard Rock Laboratory (HRL) deep subsurface site, Sweden - MM_PC_MetaG | ecosystem: Environmental > Aquatic > Deep subsurface > Groundwater... | reverse complement strand
GAACAGTCAGTAAAAGAGGGCGCGGAAAGATTGATAGAGGGATTATCGAATTTTTGGAACCAGTCTCTCTGACCGTGAAAAAATATGATATGACCGCCGGTAGTTTTAAAAATATAACAATAGAGCTGACTGACGCAATGGTTTCGGAACTCGAAAAAGTGATCAGGGATACGTGGAAGGACATACAGGCGGTTGAGTTCAATAAACTGCAGGAGAGGGATGACAAGGAACGTTGCTCGAGATGCGAATACGACTCTATATGCTGGATGGAGTAGTTGCTACCGTCAATAAGGAGATGTGCAATGGGAAAAAAATTTGTTAGTGAATTAAAAATCAACGAAAAGATCGATTCTTGTTTTATTTTGCGAAAAAAAAACCTGAAACGCACGAAATATGACAAGCCGTATCTTGAGATGACCCTGGCTGATAAGTCCGGCGTAATCGAAAGCCGCATGTGGGATGATGCCGAAAAGTTCAACGAAAAGGCGGAGACCGGGGACATTGTTCTGGTGAAAGGGACCGTGGACAAATACCGCGAAGAAAAACAATTGAAGGTAGATCTTATTGAAAAAGCGGACGACAGGGCATTTCGGTATGAGGACATGGTCCGGATAGCTGATAACGGAGAAAAAATACGCGACGATATCGGCGGTTATATAGAAAGCATAAAGAATCCGTGGGTGAGGAAACTTGCTGATAGCTTTACCGGTGATGAGGCGCTTATGGCGAAGTTTGCCCGCGGTGTGGGCGGGAAGAGCTGGCATAACGCGTATATTGGCGGTCTTATGGAACACACTTTTGAGGTCATGGCGATCGTCGATAAGATGTGCTCCCTTTATCCTGAAGCCGACAGGGATGTCGCGATCTTCGGTGCTTTCATGCACGACATAGGAAAGATACACGAGATCGATGAAAAAAAGCTCGAATATACGGTTGAAGGCGGCCTGGTGGGCCACATCGCCATAGGGTACAGGATGCTGAACGAAAAAATATACGGGATCACGGGCTTTCCCGAAGAGCTCAGCCTTCGACTGGGGCATATTGTGTTAAGCCACCATGGCGAATATGAGCAGCAATCCCCGGTCTTACCGAAAACACTTGAAGCGACGATCATTTACCAGACGGATGAGTTAGTATCCCAGGCGAACGCCGTGAAAGAGATCCAATTGTTGCAGTCAGGGGAGGGCAAGGTGTGGAGCCCTTACGTCGCGTTGAAGAGCCGGAAGTACTTCATTCGTGATCGTGGTGAAGAGGGCTGGGGAGAGGCGGATTCCGCCGATGCCGAAAGCTGAAAGCTTTTTAACCCCGGATACTTACGCCATGCGCTTTGCCCCTTGCCCCCAGTTAGCGCACAGCGTCACCTGCCTGTCCCGCCTGTCCCGCCTGTCCCGAGCGAAGTCGAGGGGAGCGAAGTCGAGGGGAGCGAAGTCGAGGGGAGCGAAGTCGAGGGATCACCCGTCACTCATCACATCTCGCTCAGTGCTTTCCCGACCCTTACGTTGTCTATGTAAATCGGGCCGGAGTATGCCGGCCGGGGGTTGGATTCAACGCGTATCCCGAATTTGCGTACGTCACTCCTAAAATCCGCTTTGTCAGCGGGGTTTCGCCAGTCACGGCTTTCTTCAGTGATATCCGCCTGGATGGTGGTCCATCCGCCGGGGATAAGAGGGACGCTGCGGGTCATTTCCATAAAACGCCAGTTCTCTCCGGCGGTAACAATGAATTTTGCTTTCAGACCTTTTGGGCATGAAAGCGGTATATAGATATCGGCGGCGATGAAGTCATGATCACCGAAGTCGAGGTATTGAGCGGTCTCGACATACGCGGCGGCCCATTTGTCTCCCGTAAAATTCGCGGATACCTCGAGGCTTCCTTTTCCACTGCTTGCCATTCCGGTAATTCTTGAAAGATCCACGGCGACATGATCCGGCTTCTCTTTTGCCCAGAGAGGTATTTCCCATCCGTCGGTATCTTTTTCAAAATCAAAGAGTGTTTCAGTACCTTCTGAGGATCTTGCGGCGGTTTTAGCGGTACTCTTAATTTCTCGCAGTCCAAGCCGCACTGTTCTCGTCAGAGAGGGAGCATTGCTTTCTTCACCGACAATTGTGAAAAAAACTTTTTTATCACGGAAAAAATATGCCAGAAAAAGTCCGAGAATGACGGTGGTAAGTATGCAGCTTGAGATCTTTAATTTGCCCGACGCGCTTAACATGCGTTTCTTGCCGGTGTTTGTCGCCTTTTTAAGAGCTTCTGTAATTTGCCCTACTGCATTGTCTCCATCTTTGGACGCTTGATCAGCGCCATGTCCAAAGTAAGCTCTGGAAAGTTCCCGGTCGATATGGTCGTAGTCTGTCTTTTTTTTCATGATTCAAAGGTTGTGTGGTTTAACCACTTCATTATAGGGGACGATTTGACGGTAGTCAATGCCGGAATGTTTGTCGGATTGACTCACATTAAATGTTACCAAAACTGAAAAAGTTTGAGTAATTGGTTCCGGATTTGCATTGTTCTAATTTTGTGATATACTCTTCCTGATAGTGTGTTATATAACAGGTTATCTTGTCGCGGCATTACAGGATGAGAGGGATTGGTGTATGAAAGTTATTTCTGTTGTTAATCAGAAAGGCGGTTGTGGAAAAACTACACTAGCTGTTAATGTTGCCGCGGCGTTGGCCCGAACGGGATATGAGACGCTTCTCATAGATCTGGATCCCCAGGCACACGCGACTTTTGCGATGGGCGCGCGTGAAAAGGCGCCCGACACTAAAACATCTTATGATATTTTTCGTTCGCGCATCGAGGACGAAGAAATACTTCCCACAGAATTGTTGATAGCCGATCGCCAGAAATTGGATTTTATGCCCGCAAATATGCTTTTGAGCGCCGCGGAAATAAATCTGGGAAGCGTTTCAGGCGCGGCTACTATATTATCGCGGTATCTGACAGATACTTTTTTTCTGAAGTATGATTATGTCATCATTGATTCCCCCCCAAGTTTTGGTTTTCTGACACTTAATTCCATGTACTCGGCGGACATGATGATCGTTCCGATCGATCTCAGTTATTTTTCTTTCAATGGGGTGAACAGCATCTATCGAGTAGTAAGCCTTTTGAATAAGGAAACAGGCCGGCGACCGGACGTGTTCTTTGCGCTTAATATTTTTGACGGGCGGTCTAATTTCGCGAGGGATTTTGAAAAAGAGGCAAAAGAGAAACTCGGCCGAAATCTGTTTGATACGCGGATAAGGTCCAGCGTTCGGTTGAGAGAAGCCCCGATGCTGGGTAAAACCATTTTTGAACATGATCCCAAATGTAACGGCGCCATTGATTTCTACAATCTTACGTGTGAACTGATAAACATCGATCGGGAATGTTTGGATACGATCGTGCGAGAGTTTGTTTTGCGCGCCCCAAAAGCCGATCAGGTTTACGTGCTCGGTGATTTCAACGGGTGGAAAAAGACGGAGACTAATCGGCTCATGCAATACGATGACGGAAAGTGGTCGATCCATCTCAATCTGAAAAAGGGCAAATATCGGTACAAGTACATGGTTGACGGACAATGGATGCACGATCCGGACAACGTTGAAGTTGAGGCGAATATTTTCGGCAGTATAGATTCGATAATCTCCATTTAAATCTCTTGAATAAATTCCCTTCCTATCGTTTAACACCACTGGAACATAATGGGTGTAAATGAATGCTCTCCGGAACAGAATTGAGTATTGAGTTTCAGGGACACAGGAAAACAAGATCACAAGAGAGGGTCAAGGGGCGGGAAGTGAAGAGTGATGAAACAATAGAGCTATCAGTTTTCAGTTTTTAGAGCTTAATAGATACTCTAAAAACCAGAAACCAGAAATTAGAAAGCCGTCTCTTATGGCGAACTTTACGATAAGCCCGAAAAAACGCGAGAATCTTGCAAAAAAGATGGAGCGCTTTCATGTGAAAGAAAGCGACCTGGTCGAGCGTTTTATACGTTCAAGCGGCCGCGGTGGGCAGAACGTAAATAAGGTGTCTACGTGTGTATATCTAAAACATATTCCCACCGGAACGGATGTTAAGTGCGGACGCGAACGGTCTCAGGTTCTCAATCGTTTTTTCGCGCGTCAGATATTGATAGGAAAAATCGAAAAAGCGATCATAGGCGCCCGATCGGAAGAAAGAAAACGCGTAGAAAAGCTGAGGCGGCAGAAACGGAAAAGGTCAAAGCGGCAGAAGGAAAAAATGCTTGCCAGCAAAAGGAAACGGGCAGAGAAAAAAGCGTTGAGACGCCCGGTGGGAACGGAAGAATAAAATGAAGAAATTGACGATAGACCTTCATGATATTTTTAACAAACATCACGAGATCGAGGAAACCCTGCGCGGCATGTTGCGCGAGGCGAATGACAAAAAAATAAAGATAGTCGAATTAATACCGGGCAAGGGATCCGGTCAGCTCAAAAAAAGCGTGTTAAAATTCCTCGAAAGAAACAGAGACCTGTACGATCGCATAGAAAAGGATCCGAAGAATTGGGGAAGGATATTTGTTCGGTTTCGGTGACATGATAAAGGGCAGGTGATGGCCTTGTCGAAACGACGTGACGCGTGGGGATCAAAAATAGGCGTGATAATGGCCGTGGCGGGATCCGCGGTAGGGCTGGGTAATTTTTTGCGTTTCCCGGTTCAAGCGGCCAAGAACGGCGGTGGCGCGTTTATGATCCCATATTTTGTCGCGTTGATACTTGTGGGTATTCCCGTGATGTGGATAGAATGGGGTATAGGCCGGTACGGCGGAGGGTTTGGGCATTCGTCCGCGCCGGGCGTGTTTCACAGTCTCTGGCAGAAGAATCGTTTCATAAAATATTTCGGTGTTATCGGTATTTTTGGGCCCATGGTGATAATGGTGTACTACGCGTATATCGAATCATGGACCCTTGCCTATAGTTTTTTCGCGATCACTCAAAAATATTCTGCTATTCATGATCAGGCCGCTATGCAGTCGTTCCTGCGGGGTTTTCAGGGGTTAGTGAAAAACGAATATTTCTCCAGCATACTCACGGCGTATACCTTTTTCCTGATAACTTTTGCTGTTAACCTGATAGTGCTTAAACACGGGATACGCGGAGGGATCGAGCGGTTCTGTAAGTTCGCCATGCCTACGCTGTTAATATTCGGTGTGATCCTTGCTGTTCGGGTTCTTACGCTCGGCGCGCCGGATCCCGTTCGACCCTCATGGAACGTGTTAAATGGACTCGGTTATTTGTGGAACCCGGACTTCGCGCAACTTAGATCTGCGAAGATATGGCTTGCCGCGACGGGGCAAATATTTTTCACACTTAGCGTTGGCATAGGCGTGATATTGACATACGCGAGCTATTTAAAGAAAGGGGACGATGTCGCTCTTTCCGGGCTTACTGCCGTGACGATGAACGAGACGGCTGAAGTGGTTTTGGGTGCCAGCATAATCATTCCGGCGGCATTCGTGTTTTTTGGTCCCATGATGATGGGGGATATAGCGAATTCCGGTGCGTTTAATCTCGGATTCGTAACGATGCCGTTGATATTTAACAGCATGCCGTTCCCTGAATTGATGGGGTTTTTGTGGTTCGGCTTGCTTTTTTTGGCGGGAGTTACATCTTCCGTGTCACTTTCGCAGCCGGCAATTGCTTTTTTAGAGGACGAATTTGACGTTTCACGCGACCGCGCGGTAGCGATCTTCGGGGGTGTCACGTTCATCCTCTGTCACGGAGCGATATTCTTTTTGGCGAGGGGAGTCGTAGACGAGCTTGATTTTTGGGGCGGTACATTCTGCCTGGTTCTTTTCGCTATGGTAGAGGTGATATTGTTTGGATGGATATTCGGAATAGAAAAAGCATGGGAAGAGGTTCATCACGGCGCAGACATGAGAATACCCGGTATTTACAAGTTTGTGATAAAGTACATCACACCGTTGTTTCTCGCGACCGTGCTGGTTACGTGGTTCTGGCAGGATTGGCTTCCGGTCATACGGATGGAGAATATTCCCGAGGCTGACAGGACCTGTGTCATGTTTACCAGAGCCGGTCTATGGCTCCTTTTTCTGACTATCGCTATGCTTGTTAAGATCGCCTGGCGTAAGCGTAAAACCGGCAGGGAGGGAGTATGACAATAATGGGGTGGATGTTCCTTTCAGTGTCCTGGATCCTTATCTTGATCTTGGCCGTTTTCTGCTTTTACAAAATATTCAAGAAAAAAGAATTGGACTAAACTCAGGCGGAGGCATTTTTCTTTGCATTTCTAAAATTGTGGTGTACATTATGACTATATACTATTGTTAAAAGGGGGGCATAAATGGAAAAAGATATTGCATCCTTTGAGAAAAACAAATACCAGGATATCCGCGTCCGGGTCTCGGAGTATCAGGGAAATGATGTTATTGATATTCGCGTCTGGACCCAGCCGCCACAGGGGGATGAAAAAGTTCCCACGGGGAAAGGCGTCAATATCAACGTGCGGCTTTTTTCGGAATTGAAAGCGGCTATTGAAAAATTGGAAAAAGAACTTCGCGAGAACAATATGCTGGCATAAGGGATTGCTTTTTTATGCCGCCTCTTGCGTTGCTTGACATCAAGGGAAAGATAAATTCATATGGTTGAAAAACGCAAATTCATAAGACATCTGCTTGTTAGCCCGCTGGAATATAAGGTGGAAAACGACGATAAGTCACAAGCAACCGAAACGATAAATATCAGCGAGGGTGGATTGTTATTTATGGCTAAAGAAGAGGTTCCTCTCGGTACGAAGATAGATATACACATGCCGTTGTATGAAAAGACGTTTCACATAAAAGCATGCGTTGTCCATTCTTACAAGGATGTGGAATCCGGACTTTTTAAGATAGGGGTTTCCTTTCTGACATATTCTGACGCATTCAAGGTAAAACTGATCGAACAGATATACTTGATAGAGGAATACCGTGTTCTGCGTTCCCTCCAGCTTGGCAAGGAGGTTTCTCTCCAGGAAGCGTCTCAAGAGTGGATCAAGAGATACTCCGCGCGGTTCAAGAAATTATACTGGTAAGCTCCAGTTCCGGTAACGAACCTTTTCTGGCACCTTCTGACACCGACCCATTTGAGGTGGACTAATAGATCAAAATCCTCCCCATCAAAGTTTTTCCGGCGTTATTTTTCTATCCTTTTGAAGGGTGTTAAAGAATTCACCCCCGGGAGCTCTTTTGAAATCTGAACGTCGGGATTCATACTTTAACACTGTCCCCTCTTGATTTTTGCGCTATGAGGTTCGCGCTTCGCGTCTTGCGTTAATACACAACGCATAACGCCGGACACAAAACGCACGACGAAATGTCGTTCGCTCGTTTCGCGGTTTGACTTATCAGACCGTATAGGGTATATTTAAGTTAAATTTCTGCAAAAAGTTAGATAGAGGATTTTTTTACTAAAAACTGAATTTTTATCCGTGTTTACGCACACAGGTGTGTCATTAATTCCTACAATGTGCGATCAGGCTGTGTCGCAATTGGTGGCTGTTCTTTAAAGTGGATCCCCGCTTTCGCGAGGATGACAAAATCAAGGTGTCATTCCCACGAAAGTGGGGATCTGCAATATAAAGTGGAGAAAAATTTTTTGCAAATTCATTTTTTTCTAATTGCGACACAGCCTGGATGTGTGTAGTGCAACCCAAAAGTGACTTTTGTTAGTAGGAGGAGATATGATCAAGAAAGACAGGGAAGCCCGTTTATTCAAGTTTCGTCCCGAGACAGAAAAAGAACAAATGGTGTTAGATATGTTCCATCTTTTTAACGGAAAGAAAGTATTTTCAAAAACCAATCTTGCCGGTATAAATGTCCCGAGTGAATTTATTGAACAGTATCTTGACCTGTGTGAACAAAAAAAACTTCTAATGCCGTACGGAGACGCCGCAAATGATATGTTGACGTTTAACGCCGAAGAAAGAAAGATCCTCGGTATTGGATTTAGAGACGCGCGATGTTTTTTGACTGTCATGGATATGGGAAAGAATATCGTCGCGCGGGAAAGCATTGAAGTAGATCAACTGATGAAGGGGAAAGCGAAGAATAAGGATATCTCGAATATAATAAGGGATATAGGCAGAAAGACCAGGCTAAAGGATAATATTTTTGCCTGTTGCGGTGTCGCTGTTCCCGAAGAGCTGATAAGGTCTAACTCAAAGAGTATCGAGCTTATCAGCGGTGGTACTAAGGAAATTTTTGATTGCGCGGTATTTGCTACAACTTCGGCGACCGCGGCCGGATACGGTGATAGAGATTTTTGTGAAGGCGCCTCCGGTAAAAGCGTGCTTTATATGTACTCCGACGTAGGGATAGGTGTCATACTGAAAAAGGAATCGATATTCGAAGCGGATGAATACAGTGAAGTGAATTACGGCGCGTATCTCAGGCCGTGGAATCAGTTCAGCATTGTGAATACTACGAAAGATCTTGTTAGCCGAGGGGTGGGGACCGATATCGTGGAGATGGTAAAAGGCGATATTGATGCTATTACCACGAATATTGTTCTTAAAGCGGCTGAAAAAAAAGATGAGTTAGCGGAAGATCTCGTTAAAAGATCAGGGCTTGCTCTTGGGGTGAGGGTGGCTTACCTGGTCAATATGTTCAATGTAGAACTCGTTCTGTTTGGAGGAGGAACTGAAAAGGATGAAGGTGGATTTGTCGGATGTGTTCAGGAAAGCGCAGGTAAGTTCCTTTCAAAAGAGGTAATGGAGAATTTGAAGATCATCCCGGGTGTTCTGGGAGAAGAAGCGTCTTCTGTCGGTGCGGCGGCATTGTGTCGCAGAGAAATGTTCATGGAGGTGTGATCGTGGAAGAATGGATGCGCAGAGAAAGGAAATGCGCGATTTGCGGAAAGCCTTTTGTGCCGAATAAGTACAGGCCGAACCAGACGGTATGTTCGAGTTTGGAATGCCAGTATCGGCGGCAGCTGTCGAACATGAAACAATGGCGGAACGCGAATCCGAACTATTTCAAATACAAAGAATCTCAGGACAGATCATGGAAACAGACCTGCCGGGAACGGTCACTTGAATGGCGACGGAAGCACAAAGAATATCTGCAGCTATACCGTGAGGCCAACAAGGAACGGCATCGGGTTTACATGAGGGATTACATGAGAAAGTACAGGCTAAAAAAGAAGGAAGAACAGAAAAGTGAGGAAGAAACCGGCGAGTAGAGTGAATTTCCTGATGGACGTCTTGAGTCTTAACCTTTTTTATTGAAAGAGAGATGATGATTGAGAATGGATAGCGGTAAGAAAAAAGTTATAATTCTTGTGTGTATGATGTCGGTAATCTGTTTGCTGATGACCGTTGGGAATGTGGATGGCGCACAGGGGGCATCCCTCGGCTCCGCTCGGGACAGGAGGGTCAGAGGAGAGGATACGGATAAAACCGAAAAAGCCCCTAAAAAAGAAGAACCCGATATACTCAACGTTCTTGATGAAACAGCCCGGCGTATGCGTCTTATAGAACTTTTGAATGATGCGGAAGGAGCTTTCTCACGGGACGATCTTGATCTGGCTGAAATAGCCGCTGAAAAAGTATTGGTGATAGATCCCGAGAATGAGGCGGCCATGAAACTTTTGTCCAAGATAGAAGATCTGAAAAGCATAGAGGAAACGCGTGCTGTGCCTGCTTCGCGAATGCGGGGAGTGAGGGATGAGATCACAAGATACAGCCTTGAAATGGAGACCAATAAGAACAAGGCGCGAAGATATATCAATATGTCCCGGGAACATTTTGCGAATGGCGATTATGCGAGAGCCAGAAAATACGCCATGGACGCTCAGGGAATGGATCCCCGAAACCCGGAAGTGGCGCTGTTGATAGCGGATATTGATAAGGATGAAATATTCGGGAACAGACAAAAGCGAGAGAAAGACAACCTTGAGAAAGTAGAAGAGTCTTCTGAGGAAGTCGAAGAGGAGGTTTACACGGCAAATGATGAGCCGAAAAGTTGGATGAGGCGAATTACCGATATATTCCAAGGGGAAACATATGAACTTGGGGATGTTGATGGAGGAAAAGTATACAACATAGATGAATGTGTCCAGGTAGCCCTTGCTAATAGCCCGCGTTTTGAAGTGGCTGATATGCAGATAAAAATGGCTGAAATACGATTATGGGAAGCTCGAAGGGACATCTTCCCCACAGTTACGGGACGGTATGAAGCTTCCTCGGGTAAGATAGGCGCGGATCAATTAACCCGTCATTATCTCGGACGCAAATATAAGGTTGAGTTAAAACAGAACATTTTTGACGGTATGGAAAAGTGGTTCGCGATACGACAGGCGTCCACCAATCTTGAGATCGCGAAGCTTGAAAAAGAGCAGATGAGGAATGAGGTCATCGACGAAGTTAAGAAGGGTTACTACAATCTGGATAAGGCGATCAAAGCGCACGTAATTCAATTGGAAGCGCGGGAGGTGACCGATCGTTATTGGGATGTTATCCGGAAAATGAATGAACAGGAAATAGTCGCGAAGGTAGAGTATCTTGAGGTCAGGGGGCAGGCCCTGCAGGCGGATTTTCAGGAGCTTTCCGCCGAAGAAAACGTTTCGCTGGCTGAAATGATTCTTTTTCAGGCCATGGGGACGGAACCCATGGAAAACATAAAGATCAAGCCCGTTTCGAGCCCGGAAACCCCTTTATCCATCGGTCTAAAGAATTGTTACTCGCTTGCGTTAACCAATGACCCTGAGTTTAAGATCAAAGGTAAGACGATAGAGTATTACAATTTTGAACGCAAAATGAAAAAAGCCAGGGGCTGGCCGAAAGTGGATTTTAACGGTTCTTTCGGTGCTTCATACGAGAATTATGAGCCGTTAAGTATCTCGGGAGATTATACCGGGGATCCCTCGGGTCCGGCGCGTTCCGGCAGGAGGATGGAAGCGGAGTGGTATGCGGGAATAAAAACAAGCGTACCTATGTGGGGCAACACCGTTGAGCACAATTATGTTCGTGAAGTATGGGCGCCCACGGTTTCCGCGTTTCGCGGGACGCAATCGGCCACAAACTATTTCGCCGTCAAATTCCTGGATGACATGGCATATTTTTCCAATCTTCAGGAATCCAGAATAGGATTTGAAAGGGCGAAATATGAATATGACAAAGCCAGGAAAGATCTTATGGTGAGCATAAAAGAAATGTATTTTAAATACCGCAAATCCTTGATACAGATGGATATCGCCCGTGCCCAGGTAGAACATCAGCGGGATTATGTCGCGGTGCTGAAGGAAAAGCAGCGCTTTGGCGAAATGGAAGTTTCACGTGTCATAGAAGAGATCGTTAAGCTGACTGAACATGAATACAGCTATGTTCAAGCGGATGCTGATTATTATATCTCTATTGCCGGTCTTAATAAGGCAATAGGTATACCGGAATATTTCAGGCCGGATTATGAAAATACCGAATTTATAGAATGGAAACAGGAACAGATCGGTTCAGGTGTTCCGGGTGGTATGAAAAATACGGTGAGTACAAAATCTAAACGAATGGAAAAAATACGATTGGCTGAAAAAAAACGGAAAGAAAAAAAATTGCACAGAGAAATTGAGTAAGCGCCGATAGGTCGGCAGTATTACTATTTGGAGGCAAAGATGGAAAATTATCAGGACGATAATGGGTTTGATATGGGGGAGACAGAGAATAGGGATCCTGACGCGGGAAAGCCCCGGGAAGAAGGATCTTTCCCGGAAGAACGTAAACCCGAAGAGCCTGTTGTAGATCCCGAGGGTGAAGATCCCGGTATCGGCGCTTTTCTGAACAAGTTATTTGTTGTCGCGGGAGGGATCCTGACACGCGTAAAATGGGATCCAGAAAAAGTGAAGAAGAACTACATATGGATCGTGCTGGGTGTATTGTTAGTGGCGTTGGTTTTGGCTCGGACCGCCGGCGAGATAAAGAACATAATAACGGGGATCCGCGGAAAAGAAGAAAAAGAGATGGTTGAATTTGTCGAAACTATCCCAGTTAAGGTTTATACGGTGAAAAGAATGGATTTCAAGGATACGATACCTGTCATGGGACGGATAGAAGGTTCCCGGGAGATCGACCTGAAGTTCGAGACCAGCGGGATACTGGAAAGCTTTAATTTTGAGGAAGGTGAGCGCATTTTGGAGGGAGACATTATTGCCAGTCTTAATCAGCGTGAAGCACTTCTCAAATTGAAATATGCCGCGCTGGATATGGAAAAAGCAAAAAAGATACTTGACCTTGGAGGACACGATAAGATCGTTTATGAACAAAAGAAGCTTGAATACGAATCTGCTAAAAGAGATCTTGAAAAGACGAATATATACGCTCCGGCTGATGGGTATCTTGGGAGTATGGAGAAACATGTCGGATCATATCTAAGCCCGCAGGATAAGATCGGTAGTTTCGTCGAATACGGCAAGGTTTACGGCGTGTTCGATATTATTGAGGAGGATTCCCCTAAAATGGAACTTGGGCAGAACCTGGATATTTTTCTGGATGCCTATCCGGGAGAGTCATATTCCGGGACGGTGGATATGATATCGCCTGTTATTGAAGGGCGAACGCGCACACAGAAGATCAAGGTGGAGATCGATAACGAGGGCGATCTTTTGCGGCCCGGGATGTTCGCGCGCGCGGTGATAAATACGTATGAGAAGAAGGACGCATTGATAATACCCAGCGCTTCGTTCAAGAAGAAAGAGCAAAAATATTTTGTTTATACAGTTCATCGCGAGGAAGAAAACGCCGAGGGTGCAGAAGGCGCCGAAGGCTTTTCCGGTGAAGGGGATATGGGTATAGTTGAAGAAAGAGAGATAAAGATAGAGTATCTCACGCATGATATGGCGGAAGTGGCCTCAGGCCTCGAGGAAGGAGAGCTTGTGATCCGGGAACTTCACCGGGAATACAAAGATAAAGACAAGGTCGAGATAACCGAGGTGCAGGAGGAAACAATATTCTAGTAGGGAGCGGGGTTTTCCCGCTTTTTATCAGTGAATCGTGAACAGTGAATGGTGAATAGAATGGCAGGGCATCTTTCAGGGTGCCAAAAGAATGAAAGTTAACTATGGGATTACCGGACTTTTCAATAAAGAAACCTGTCACTACCGTAATGATCTTCACGGGGGTAATCCTTTTCGGCGTTATATCTCTTTTTAAACTTCCGCAGGAATTGTTCCCGCCCATCAAATATCCGCAGCTGACTGTTTTTACCGGGTACGCGAATGCCGCTCCGGCTGAGATCGAAACCCTTCTCACTAAACCTATTGAAGAAGCTGTTGGGACAGTAAGCGGTTTGCGCTCTATACAATCGATATCCCGGGAAGGGGTCTCGCTTGTGTTCGCGGAATTCGGGTGGGAACAGAACATGGATTTTGCCTCTCTCCGGGTAAGGGAGAAAGTCGATCTTATAAAAGCGCGTCTTCCGCGCGACGCCTCCGAACCTCTTGTTGTTCCTTTTAACCCGTTTGAAATGCCCATTATGCGGATCAGCGTTACCGGTAAAAGAAGCCCCGTTCAGCTTAGGAAAATAGCAGTTGATACAATAAAAGAAGAGCTGGAGAAGATCGACGGCGTTGCTTCAGCCTCGGTTGAGGGAGGTTTGGAAAGAGAAATACTCATTGAAGTAAATCAGGGCAAATTGCACGCGTATGATGTGCCTATTTTAGATGTATCTGACGCGATAACAAACGCAAACCTCAATTATCCGGCCGGAACCATCAAAGAGAGTTTTTATGAGTACTTAATAAGGACCCTTGGCGAGTTCAAGGATGTGGAAGAAATAAGGAATGTTGTTGTTAAAAGCGATGTGCAAGACGAGTCCGACAGATTTCCATTTGAAGAAAAAATAAAGATGAGAGGCATAAGCCGCGGAGCCAATTTTGTTCAGATCAAGGACGTTTCGGAAGTGAAAGATACATTCAAAGACCGCACAAGTTTTTCCAGATTTAACGGTGAGGAGAATGTATCCGTTACGATACAGAAACAGTCGCAGACAAACACGATAAAGGTTATCCACCGCATAAAGGAATCCCTGAGGCCTCTTGGGAAAAAACTCCCCAAGGATATAAAACTGGAGATCATTTATGACCAATCACTTTTTATACATGATGCCATTAACGGCGTGCGTGACGCGGCTCTCCAGGGTGGAGTGCTTGCCTTTCTTGTGCTTCTGCTATTCTTGAGAAATTTCAAAGCCTCGGCCATCGTGACGTTGAGCATTCCCATTTCTATAATGGTGGTTTTTACGTTCATGTATTTTGGTGGACTTTCGATAAACATAATGTCACTTGGCGGTTTAGCCCTGGGCGTGGGAATGCTTGTTGATAACGCGATCGTTGTTATAGAGAATATTTTCAGGCATAGAGAACTTGGCAAATCCTCCGAAGATGCCGCAGGTGACGGCGCGGGAGAAGTATCCAACGCCGTCATCGCTTCTACGCTGACGACCATAGCGGTATTTCTCCCCATGGTTTTTGTCGTTGGTATAGCCGGACAGTTATTTAAAGAGCTGGCCTTTACCGTGACTTTTTCACTTGTTGGATCATTATGGGTCGCGCTGACGCTCATACCGCTTTTAAGCTGCTCTCTTGGAAGAGGAAAGGATGCTTCGGCCGGCGCGAAGGCTTTCGCCGGTCGCGCCCTTTGGGAAAAAATAGTCAAGAAATATGATATGTTTCTCAGGATATTTTTGAAGAGAAAAAAAGCGGGGCTTTTATTCATACTGGGAATATTTATCGCGAGTCTGTTCCTTATCAATCTTCTTGAAAAAGAACTTATGCCAAAGACCGACCAGGGGGAGTTTATAGTCAAAGTTGATATGCCTGTGGGTTCGGTGGTCGACGAGACGAACAGACTGGTGCTATCTTTGGAAGAAGCGATAAGCGCTCATCGGGATGTGGAATCAACCAGTTCAGTTGTGGGGTCAGCCAGCGCGGAGACCGCGCAGGATGTCGTTAAAAGCATAGGCTCTCATCAGGGGCAAATAATAGTCATCCTCAAGGAAAAAAGAAAAAGAAAGACAGTTGATGTAGTCCGGTATTTTCAAGGCGTTTTCAAAGATAAGAAATATAAACCGGCCAAAATAGAGATTCTGATGCAGCAGGGAATAATGTCGGGGACATTCGGCGGCGGCGGAAAGCCCATAACCATTGTGGTGAAGGGTGACGATCTGTCGGAGATGGGTGATATCGCGGAAAAGGTCAGAGCCGGCCTAAATAAAGTGCGCGGGATATTTGGTGTAGAGGATGATATGCCGGAGGCGTCTCCCGAAATAAGGCTGGCGATAGACAAAGATAAAGCCGCGCTGTATAACCTGTCGGTGGTCGATCTTGCCCGGGTGGCTCAAATAATCCTGCGTGGATATGTACCGTCACAATTTAAGGAAAAAGGAAAAGAAATAGATATAAGAGTTGTTTTGAGGGAAGAGGACAGGGCTACGTATGATCAGCTATATCGTATTCGTGTGTCAAGTCCGACAAGTGGCAAGATACCGCTTGGTATGGTGGTGTCTTTTGAGAGGGGCGTAGGTCCCAGTGAGATACGGCGGGTGAGTCAGGAAAAGACCATCACTATTTCCGCGAATATAGCCGGACAAAAAATGTCTGATGTTATGGACGAAGTCGCGAAAATGCTCAAAGAAATGAAATTTAAGAGCGGATACCGTGTGCAAATCGCCGGAGAATCGGAAGAGATGGTAAAATCTTTTAACAGTTTAAAGTTTGCTCTGATCCTTTCTATAATTTTAGTTTACATGATCATGGCAGCGCAGTTCGAGTCTTTGACGCAACCTTTGATCATTTTATTCACTGTTCCGCTGTCCCTGATAGGCGTTCTCATCGCGTTGTACGCGACCAGTACGTCGATTAGCGTTGTAGCGCTTCTTGGCGTTATTATGCTCGGCGGGATCGTGGTCAATAACGGTATAGTAATGATCGACTACACTAACATTCTTACGGCCGAAGGTAAGGGGACCATGGAAGCGGTGATAGAGGCATGCAGGGCGCGTTTGCGTCCCATTATTATGACGGCATTGACTACAGTGCTGGGACTTCTTCCGATGGCTATAGCCGTCGGAAGGGGATCCGAACTGAGAGTTCCTATGGCAATAAGTGTTATGGGAGGATTGCTTATTTCCACGTTTCTTACTCTTGTTGTGATACCCTCGATTTTTGTGCTCGAAAATGAGATAAGAACCAACATTCGGGGCTATTTGGGAAAACGCTTCACCAAAGCTTCGTAATTTCTGAAAGATATGAGCCTATCCCGATTCTCAATAGAAAAGCCGGTAAGCACGTTGATGCTTTTCGCTGCTTTTTGCCTGTTTGGGATCATAGCGTTAACCCGCTTGCCTGTCGAGTTATATCCGGACATATCTTTCGGACAGATCAGCATTATCATTTACATAAGAGGCGGTATCCCTCCGACTGAAGTCGAATCAATGGTCACCAAGCCCATTGAAGAAGCCGTAAGCACCGTGTCACACCTGGCGAGCATGCTGTCCATATCCAAGGAAGGCGAGGCGACCGTTGTCCTCAGCTTCGAGCAGGGGATCAATATGCAGTTGGCGGCCATGGAGGTAAGAGAGAAGTTCGCCAAGGTCAAAGAAAAGATGCCCAAAGAGGCTGAAAAACCGATCATCGCTCAGTTTTCACAAACCGATGTCCCGATCGTAATACTCGCGATTACAAGCCGCAAACGTACTCCGGAAGAATTGCGCAAGATAGTCGACGAGGGTGTTAAAGAGAAGATAAAAAGGGTAAAAGGTGTCGCGAATGTTGAAGTGGGCGGCGGGAGAGAGCGTAAAATTATAGTTGAAGTGGACAAGAACGCGCTTTATAGGTATGCCATATCGATCAACCAGCTGATAAGCGCCCTTGGCTCTAATAACCTCAATATACTTCTTGGTGAGTTTCGGCAGGAAAAAAATAAAATATTGATCCGAGCAATAGGACAGATGGAGAACGTTGATGATATCAAACGCACAGTTGTTTTGACACGTCCGGACGGTTCGGTTGTGCGGGTGAAAGATATCGCTGACATCAAGGACTCTTACCTTGAGGCAACAACATATTCCAGGATCAATATCAATCCTGTGGTTTCGCTGTATATTCAAAAAGAATCCAAGGGCAATACTATCGCGGTGACAGAGGATATACTCAAAGAGGTCGAGAATGTAAAAAGTATGATGCCGGAGGATGTTAAGGTTATTGTGACAAAAAACCAGGCTAATTTTATCCGGACGTCAATATTAAATTTGCGAAATTCCCTGCTGCGCGGCGCGGTTATGATCGTATTCGTTCTTATGCTGTTCATGACGAAATGGCAGCGCAGCTACGCTTTTGTCATACCGGCGGGACTCGCGGCCGCTGTTTTCGCGCCGAACATTTTTCTCTACATTTTACTTGGCGGATTGGTATTATTCGTTCTCCTGATCAAAAAATATCGGCCTATTCTGGTGGTTGCCGTGTCCATTCCCATATCGCTTATTATTACTTTCGGCATGATGGATCTCGCGAACATGTTCATTCCGGGCGTTATGGATCTTACGATAAATTTTATCACTTTATTTGGTTTAGCCTTGGGCGTGGGAATGCTTGTGGATAACTCCATAGTGGTTTTTGAAAATATCGTCACTAAAAGCGAGCAGGGCCTAAGCGGAAAAGACGCGGCGGCGCGCGGCAGTACGGAAATGAATGTCGTCATCTTCGCTTCAACCCTGACGACGGTAATAGTATTTCTCCCGATGCTTTTTGTCGGAAAGTCGATGAGTTTGCTTTATGGCGGTGTGGCATGGACGGTGACGTTTTCTCTTTTTGTTTCCTTGTTCGTAGCGTTAATGATCGTTCCACTTTTATGCTCACGCATACGCGGTGTTGAAACGGCAAGTGAGTCTGTCGGGGTAAAACAAGGCTTTCTCGCGCCGTTTTACAAAATGCAGCATAATGGGCTCTTGTTCGTGTTCAGGAGACGGTTTTCACTATTAGGTATCGCGGTTATTCTGTTCATTGGCGCTATTCTTACGTATGGAAAAATGGGAAAAGAATATCTTGGGAGTACGGAACAGAACAGGTTCACGATATTTGTTGAACTGCCGACCGGAGCCAAACTGGATTCCAGTGACGAAGTTGTCCGCAAAGTCGAAGAGATGCTTAAAGAAGTGCCGGAGGTGAAGGAATTCACTTCGCGGGTAGAGGCATGGTCGAGCAAGGTGTACGTGAATCTTGTAAGTTTGACGGAGAGACGAAGGTCTATAACGGAGATAATCGACAGCCTGAGGCCCAAGGTCGCGCGTTTACAGCCGGCGTTTATATACTTTGAAGAGGAACAGGAAGTTGGCACAAAAGAGATCATTCTAAATGTATTTGGATTTGATTACGACGTGTTAAGAGAGATAGCCATAGCTATGACGACGCGTATGGGGCGCATCCCGTATTTCACCGATACAAAAATAAGAATGCGTGAAGGGCGTCCGGAACTCTGGATAAACATCGACAAAGAGAAGGCTGCCGGATTTGATATGACAACGAAGGATGTGGCTGATATTGTTCATGCTAAAGTCAGAGGAGTAAGGGCCACAATGTTTCATACCCAGGCCAGCGAGGTTGAGACAATAGCCAGGATGAAAGAAAAGGACCGTCGAACGGCCAAGGATGTGCACAGCCTTACGGTATCAAAAAGGGGGGACGACAGAGTTGTTATTGATCAACTTGCCGATTTTGAGTACAGCCTGGGTCCGAGTGAAATCTGGCGAAAGGGAAGGGCAAGGATGATACAGGTCAGTGCTAACATCGGTGAGATCCCCTTAAGTAAGGCGGTAAAGATCATTGAAGAGAACTTTGCGGATCTGCAGCTTCCGGAAGACTATTATTACGAGGTTGGTGGTGATTATGACACACTTCTTAAGGCGCAGCAAGAATTCAAGCTGACGATCCTGGTTATACTTATTCTTATCTATCTTGTTCTGGCGTCAATATTTGAATCATACAGACAACCGTTCATAATCATGGTAACGGTCTTACTTGCGACGATAGGGGCGATAGGAGCGTTGTTTTTATCCGGAACATCGGTTGGTATGGGCGCGCTTATCGGCATGATGATGCTTGCCGGTATAGTCGTTAATAACGGAATAATCCTGGTTGATCACGCGAATACGTTGAAGAAAGAAGAGCATAAGAACATATTTCGAACATTACTAAAAGCTTCCAGAGATAGATTAAGGCCGGTATTAATGACAACAGCAACGACTATCTTTGGTCTTTTTCCAATGGCTATTGATAAAAGCGAAGGCTCAAACTTGTGGAATCCTCTTGCTATCACCGTAATCGGAGGACTCGCATTCGCGACACCGTTAACACTACTTTTAGTGCCAGCGATCTATTCGATATTTGAGCAGTTCAAAACAATAAAAAAGCAGATCTGGCGCTCAGAAAATTGGAAGAGGTTTGCGCGTAAAATCTATAAGTGGGGTTTAAAATTTACGAAAAGGGGCCTTATTGGGGGAAAAATAGAGTAAAGGGCAGTGAACCCGACTCTTGTAAATATTCCGCAAACAGTGTAGCCTATACGTTATAACGATGCGTTAATTAAACGGGAGTGTGAGAAGATGTCTTTGAAAAAAGTGAAGTGGGCTCTGGCGGTTGTTTTTTTACTGGTTTTACTGGTGCATCCGGTTTACGGAGAGATAAATATCAAGAGTAAAACTGGCAATCTGATGGCCAGTCCCCTGGAAGAACTAAAAAAGACTGTGGTTTTTTTAGGGAGGATCTCACCGGATGGGAAACCGCGGATATTAGCAACGGGCTTTCTTGTTAATGTGCGGGGTACATACCATTTATTGACGGCAAAGCATGTTATTATGAATCACGCGACCGGTCATTTTTTGGATAAGGATCTTCTGGCGTTTTTTAACCTCAAAAGTGGAGGTGTTACGGTAAGATCCATAGCGGAGATCAAAGATAGGTTTAATATCGAGTGGGTCTTTCATTCTGATTCCACAGTCGATATCGCGATAATCCCGTTTATGCTGGATCCGGCCGAAGATGACGTGAGAGTGGTATCGGACAATCTTTTTCTTGATACGAAACACCTTCATGAACTGTATGACGTATTTTTCCTGTCCTACCAACCCGGTATTGAACCGAAGGGATGTATCGACCCGATCGTGCGTACGGGTACCATTAGTCTGCTTAAGGGGGATAAGTCTTTTTATATCGATGCTTCGGCTTTTCCGGGCAATACGGGCAGTCCTGTTTTTTTAAGACCGTCACCTATACGTTTCAGAGGCCAGGGCTTTACGATCGGGGATGACCCGCTTGGAGGAAAATTCATCGGTATTATCGGAGAATATCTTCCTTATCAGGAAATTGCCGTGAGCTCTCAAACCGGCCGTCCGCGGATAGTGTTTGAGGAAAATACCGGTCTTTCCCGGGTCTGGTCCGCGTCATTTATTCAGGAGATCATTGATTCTGAACCGTTCAAGAAACAACTTAAGAAGGTCAGCGGTAAGTAGCTTCAACTGAGGACGGAGCTTGTGAAATCCCCCATATTTGGCAGAAAATTGGTCACATGGATAATGGCGGTTTTTTTCATACACGTATTGACGCTGCTTCCGTATGATATATCGAACGCCATAGGCGTTCGAAAAACTTCCGATATGATAGAGAAGGAAAAGGTTCTTAAGGGAAAGTTGTCCAAACATCCGGACGATCATGTATCCATTACGGCATTGGGAGAGTTGCACTGGGAAAATGGGAGCAGAAAAGTTGCCATCCGGCTTTTTAAAAAGGCAATGAAGATCGCTCCCGGGTACCCCCTTCCATATTTCTTCCTTGCGAGAGCGTATTTTTTCGAGAAAAACCCCAAAAAAGGTAAAGTTCAGTTTGATATTTTTGAAGAAAAAATGGACATTCTTATCGCGGAAGACAAGAGCAATGGGATATTTTACACGTCCTGTCTTAGTAAAATGGCGCGTTTGTTTGTGACACGGAATATGCACGATGAAGCGCTTAGGATATATAGGAAGATAGCGGAATTGGAACCCCTCAATCAGCGTGCGCATTATAACATGGCCGTGTGTTATTACAGCTTTTTTCATAATCGTTCACGTGCATATAAGGAATTAAAAATAGTGATGGAAATAGGGACAGACCGGAACCTCTCGGATAAGGCCGCGTTTTTTATTGATTATATGCGCAATAATCCGGATTCTCGCTATACGGAGGATTTCAGCTTTATTGAAAGCGGTGATTAAGAAAATTGGTTGAAAAGACGGAAGATTCGTGTATAATATCCGCGGTACAGCTGTAGGGGCGAAACATTTTTCGCCCCTACTAAAAAGAGAGGAGATACACTATGCCTGGTCCACGCGTAAAATTCCGAGAAAGGCCTAAGAAAATGGGCGCCAGAAAACGGGTAAGAACCAAATCCCAGAAAAAAAGGCTTTTCGCGGCCGGATTAGATGAGAAGTATGTGAATAAGCTGACGGCAAGGGAAATAAGGGACGAATTAAAAAAGGCCGCCAGAAAAAAGAGTGCGAGAAAAAGCCCGGTCGTTAAGAAAAAATCGGCCGCCAAAAAGAAACCGATCGCCAGGAAAAAATCAGTTGCCAGAAAGAAACCGGTGGTCAAAAAGAAACCGGCGGCTAAAAAAAAACCGGCCACGAAAGAATGAACGGGCTTTAAACTTAAAAGTGGATTGTGTGTAAGCGTGGCGGGAAGCCACGCTTTTTTACGTGCGCCCGGCAGGGCGCACATACTTGGGCATCATGGTCACTTTAAGTACAATATTAAGCCACGACGTTTATAATGTTTTGAATTTCAGATGTTGACCATCGGCAACAGAGGATCCCCGGATTATGCGTAAAAACAATTCCGTTTGCAAAGATACCGCTCTCGCGCTGAAAAAAGATTTCTTGCACAACCGCAAGTATGCTCTCGCTAAAGACCACTATACAGCCACCCAGTATGATAATTTTCACGCGATAGCACTTTCAATACGCGACAGACTGATCGCCAGGTGGATATTGACCCAGCAGGGATACCACGACAAAAACTGCAAACGGGTATATTATCTTTCACTTGAATTTCTGATAGGACGGCTTTTAGAGAACAATATCCTTAACTTGGGGTTATCCGAGGTGAGCGCTAAAGCCATGGATGGGTTTGGCATTAACCTCGAGGACCTGTATGAGCAGGAATCGGATGCCGGACTCGGCAACGGCGGGCTTGGCAGACTTGCCGCGTGTTTTTTAGATTCCATGGCCACATTGGGTGTGCCGGCTATGGGTTATGGCATACGTTATGATTACGGTATATTTAAACAGAAAATGGTGAACGGTCGTCAGGTGGAACTGCCTGATGAGTGGTTAGCGCTTGGGAACCCCTGGGAATTCGGGAGGCCGGAATACAGCTTAAAGGTAAAATTTTATGGAAGAACCATAAAACGTAAATGTGAAAATGGGACATTTACGGTGGACTGGGTGGATACAGAGGATGTTTTAGCCATGGCGTATGATACACCTATTCCGGGCTATAAGAACGATGTTGTGAATAATTTGAGATTATGGTCTGCTCGGAGCACAGAAGAGTTCGATCTGGACTATTTTCATGACGGTGATTACATAAAGGCTTGTGAAAACAAAATAGTTTCGGAAAACATCTCTCGCGTATTGTATCCAAGTGATAGTGTGTATCAAGGTATGGAGTTGCGCCTGAAACAAGAATATTTTTTCACTTCCGCGTCTATCCATGATATCATTCGGCGTTTCAAGGTGCATAACGCTGATTTTAAGGACTTCCCTGATAAAGTGGCTATACAGCTCAATGATACACATCCTGCTATTGCTATTGTTGAGCTTATGAGGATCCTTTTAGACGAGGAAAACATTGAGTGGTCTACGGTTTGGGATCTGGCTGTGCGGACTTTCGCGTATACAAATCACACAATTATGTTCGAGGCCCTGGAAGCCTGGCCGGTGGATCTCATAGGGAAGCTTCTTCCCAGGCACCTGGAGATCATATACGAAATAAACAATCGTTTTCTTGGTAAAGTGGCCGATCGATATCCGGGGGACAAGAATAAAATGAAAAGGATGTCTCTTATTGATGAGGAGCATGGGAAGAAGGTGCGGATGAGCCATCTTTGTGTTATTGGCAGCCATTCTGTGAATGGCGTATCAAAACTTCACACAGAGTTGCTTAAAACCTCGCTTTTTAAGGACTTCTACGAACTCTATCCGGAAAGATTTAACTCGAAAACGAATGGGATCACGCAAAGGCGGTGGCTGAAAAAAGCAAATCCGTCTCTTGCGAAACTGGTGACCGGGGTGATCGGCGACGGGTGGATACGGGATCTTAAACAACTTGAAGGAATAGCTCCGTATGCCGAAGATGCTTCATTCAGGAAGAAATGGGAAAAATCAAAAATTGTAAATAAAACGCGTCTAGCGGAATATATAAAAAGCCATACGGGGATCATTGTAGATACATCTTCTCTTTTTGATGCCCAAATTAAACGCATACACGAGTACAAACGGCAGACATTGTTCGCGCTCTACTTAATAGCGCGATATGTACGTATAAAGAATGGATCCCGCGATGATAATGTCCCAAGAACCGCCATAGTGGCCGGAAAGGCTGCGCCCGGTTATGTAATGGCAAAACTTGTGATCAAATTCATAAACAATATCGCGCAAGTTATAAACAATGATCCGGCGGTGGGAGACAAATTAAAAGTGGTTTTTTTGGAGGATTATGGAGTTTCTCTCGCGGAGAAAATATTTCCGGCAACAAATCTTTCGGAGCAGATATCAACGGCCGGCCGAGAAGCCTCCGGTACCGGCAATATGAAATTTATGCTAAACGGAGCCGTAACAATAGGAACGCTTGACGGCGCGAACATAGAGATCGCGGAAGAAGTCGGTCAGGAGAACATATTTATATTCGGGCTTAAAGTTGACGAAATAATCGCGTTAAGATCTGCCGGGTATAATCCCGCTGATTATGTAAAGGGCGACCCTCTTCTTGCCGAAACAATGGACATGTTGAGAGGCGATGCTTTTTCCATAAAAGAAAAAGGGATATTCGAACCCATTCTTTCTTCGCTTTTAGGATATGATGAGTATATGGTGCTGGCGGATTTCAGTGATTATTTCAAAGCGCAGAATAAAGTTTCCCGCGCTTATTCCGACAGATCCGAATGGACAAGAAAATCGATCTTAAATACCGCGAAAGGCGGGAATTTTTCCAGTGACAGGACAATAATGGAGTATGCCGGGGAGATATGGGGTGTGTGAGCTCTCGATTTAAAATGAAAAAATATACATTATACGAAGACCATGAAAAAGTAGAAACACATATAGATTTCAAGGGGAATCTCAATGCTGAACAATATGAAGTTGTTACTAAGGCGGATGGTTCATGTCTCGTTCTTGCCGGTGCCGGCAGCGGCAAGACGAGGACTTTGATATATCGTCTTGCGTATTTGCTGGAAAGAGGAGTTCCACCAAGCAGTATACTACTGATGACTTTTACCAATAAAGCGGCCCGTGAAATGAAGGATCGGGCGGAAATGATCCTTAAATATACTCCAAAAGGCCTCTTCTGCGGAACATTTCATCATGTTGGGAATCGTATCTTGCGCAAGTTTGCTTCTCTGGTGGGTTTTGGGCCAGATTTTGGCATACTTGACCGGCATGATTCAAGGGATCTTGTGAGGGCGTGCGTAAAAAAGCAAAATTACAAAATAAAAAAAGAAAAATTTCCCAAACCGTCGGTAATCCAGTCAATAATCAGTTTTTCCGCCAATACCGATAAAACAATTGAAAAAGTCTTATCAGAAAAGTACCCGTATTTTACCCAGTTTACCGGAGAAATAAATGAGATCAAGGAGCTTTACAGCAAGAAAAAGAAGAATTCCAATAGCATGGATTATGACGATCTCCTGGTGAAGTTAAGATGGCTTCTTAAAAATTCACCGTCCGCGCGCGAATATTATACAGAAAAATTCCACTATGTGATGGTGGATGAATACCAGGATACAAATCTGATACAGGCGGACATAGTTGATATGCTTGGAGGGAACCATAATAATATTCTTGTTGTCGGAGATGACGCGCAGTCGATATATTCTTTCCGGGGCGCGCGCGTCGAAAATATTCTGTCCTTTCCAGAGAGGTTTCCCGGGACAAAGACATTTAAGCTTGAAACCAATTATCGCTCCGCTCCGGAAATACTTGATCTTGCCAATGATTCGCTTTTAAATAATGATGACCAGTTTCCCAAAAAACTCAAATCTGTTAATCCTCCATTGGGAAAACCGGCGTTGGTTGAAGTGAATGACCTTTATCAGCAGGCGTCCTTTGTGGTTCAAAGGGTGCTGGAGATGAGGGGCGAAGGTGTAGAAATGAAGGATGTCGTAGTGCTTTTCAGGGCGCACTATCAGTCGGCTGAACTGGAAATGGAACTTGTTAAACGCGGCATCCCTTATGTTGTAAGGGGCGGTATACGGTTCTTTGAACAGGCCCATATTAAAGACGTGCTGGCGTATCTTAGAATTATAGTGAACCCGTTGGATGAGATTTCCTGGATGAGGGTGTTGACGCTCTGTCCGGGGATCGGACCGGGTTATGCTACGCGGATCTTTGAACATTTTAAGAAAACCGGAGTTACTGTGAAAGATTTTTTAAACATGGATATTTCCGGAATGTTTCCACAAAAAGTGCGCGCCGGTTATAAAGGTTTTATAAAAACAATGAGAATCGCGACGGGCCCCGGCATTGATAATGATCCGGGTATGATGATCAACAGTGTATTGGAAGCAGGCTACGAAACGCGCGTATTGGCGAATTTTGAGAATGCCAAAGATCGCGTCGACGATATACATGAATTGGCGAACTTTTCACATGATTACAATGAGTTGAAAGACTTTCTGAACGATATAACTTTGCGGGAAAATTTCCGGGGAGAAACGATACTCAATACCGGAGATGATGAGGAACAGCTGGTCTTGTCTACGATACATCAGGCGAAAGGTTTAGAGTGGGATGCCGTAATGCTGATCGGTCTTTGCGAAGGGCAATTTCCGCATCCGAAAGCCATGAACGAGAAGTCGGAGATGGAAGAGGAACGCCGGCTTTTTTATGTGGCGGCCACCCGCGCCAGGAAATACCTTTATCTCATCCATCCGGCTACAAGGTATGATTATCAGAAGGGTACGGTCATCGCGCGCGAAAGCAGATTTCTTGAAGAACTTTCTTCGGAAGATTACGAAATATGGGAAGTCGGACGCGATAGACGTCGGTGTCCTGATGACGAAGAATCGATGATTGAATTATGAATCCTTTCAACTCCCCGGGTTGAAGCCCAGGGTTTCCATGTAGGGATTCATACTGAGGCGGCTCATATGTATCCCCGCCGTAAACGGCGGGGTTTAGCCTGTCCCGCCTGTCCCGCCTGTCCCG
>Ga0180007_10001872_pt1 | contig 26454 bp, 25 predicted proteins | sample MM_PC_MetaG_FD_121122 | JGI IMG/M metagenome (GOLD analysis project Ga0180007, IMG submission 121122) | Groundwater microbial communities from the Aspo Hard Rock Laboratory (HRL) deep subsurface site, Sweden - MM_PC_MetaG | ecosystem: Environmental > Aquatic > Deep subsurface > Groundwater... | reverse complement strand
TCTTTAACATACAAGGAAAATTAATCAAAAGAATTTCTATGGACAATTTAAAAGAAGGTCAATATCAAAAACATTGGGATGGTAAAACAGAGAATGGAGAAAGTAAGGACACGATGCATCGTGTCCCTTCGGGAATCTATTTTTACTGCTTAATTTTTAAGAACAATCAAAACAAAACTGTTTTGAGTAAGATTAAGAAGATGGTTATTTTAAAGTAAGATATTGAATCATAGGGAACAAGAATCTTTGTTCCCTACCATATTTCCCCTGATAAAATTTATTGGGGGATTTTTTTTGAAGAAAATGATTTTTTTAATCTTAACAATTCCAAAATAAAATTTGTCTTCAATACTTGACAAACAGCAAAAATTTTTATTATACTGCCAAATAAGGAGGAATGAAAAATGAAAAAGTATTGGGCGATCTTTCTTTTGCCATTTGGATTTTTATGGCAGAACATTGAATTTCAAGAATATAAAATTGAAATAGGCGACACTTTGGAAAGCATTTTATTCAAAAATTTAGAAGCCATAGAAGCTGTCCAGCGCTTTAATCGCTTAGACGAATACCACTTAAGAGAAGAAACAATCTTAAAGATTCCTTTGCAAGCTGAATTCTTGAGCGCATGGACTCCCCTGCCAAGCTGTTATTCTCCAGCCAAAAATGATGCCAAATATATTCTTATTTCTTTGGAAAATCAATTTTTAGGAGGGTATGAGAATGGCAAATTGAAATTCTCTTTTCCAATCTCTACTGGTCGTAAAAAGCATCCAACACCCCAAGGAATTTTTAAGGTTTTATCCGGAGACAAACACCATCGCTCCAATTTGTACAAAGATCCTCAAGGCAGAGCTTTTTATATGAAATGGGGAGTTTTGTTTCTTAATCTTAATGGTTATTTGTATTGGATTCATCGTGGTCCTCTGCCTGGTTTTGCGGGTTCGCACGGATGCGTTAGATTAAGAGAAAAAGACGGAGAAAAATTGTTTGTTTGGGTTTTTGGAAAAAGCAAAGCTAGATTTTTTCAAGTAAAAGAAAAAATCCCAGTAGAAATTAAATAAATGGCATAGAATAAGTCTACCCAGTTGTTAAAACTGGGTTTTTTATTTGCGAGTAAAAAGAAATTAAGGTAAAATTAAATTATGCCAAAACTAGTCTTAATTGACGGCAACGCGCTTTTACATCGCGGCTATCATGCTTTGCCACCCACAATCAAAAATAAAAAAGGAGAAATTCTCAATGCGGTTTATGGATTTTCTATGATCTTTTTGAATGTTTTAGAAAAATTAAAGCCAGAATATGTCTGCGCTTGTTTTGATATGAAAAGCCCGACTTTTCGGCACAAAGAGTGTAAAACTTACAAAGCGCATCGAAAAGCTGGGCCATATGAACTTTACGCGCAACTGCCGCGCATCAAAGACCTACTCAACACATTTAATATCCCAATCTATGAAAAAAAAGGTTATGAAGCAGATGATTTAATTGGCACATTAGCCACAAAAAATATTCAAACTAAAACCAAAGAAAAAGTAGAAATTATTGTTGTGACTGGAGATTTGGATGCTTTGCAATTAGTCAATGAGAATGTCAAAGTTTTTACTTTTAAGCAAGGCATCAAAGAAACTGTTCTTTACACTATAGAAAAAGTTCAGCAAAGATTTCAATTAAATCCTAGCCAACTAGTTGATTATAAGGCTTTAGCTGGAGATGTTTCAGATAATATTAAAGGAATTAAAGGCGTGGGACCGAAAACCGCAGCAGGACTTTTAAATATTTTTGGTTCTTTGAAAAAAATTTATAAGGAAATGGAGCAAAAAAATTGGGATTTGAAAAAAATTTCTGCTCAAAAAAGAAAATTTTTAAAACCAGTATTATTGGAAAATTTAAAAAAAGGGAAAGCAGATGCTTTGCTTTCTAAAAAACTAGCGCAAATGGTTTTAGATGTACCAATTAAATTTGATTTAGAAAAATGCCGCTTAGAGGATTACGATACTGATAAAGTTTTAAAATTATTTCAAGAATTAGAATTCAACAGCCTGGTTAGACGGTTGCCAGCAGGCAAACAAACGGAAACAGAATTATTTTACAACAAAACCAAAAAAAAAGAATATAAAATAGTGAAAAATTTATTAGAATTAAAAGAAATGACTCAAGTTCTTAAAAGTTTTACAGAAATTAGCTTGGATCTGAAAACTAATCCAAAAAACGAAAAATTGGAAGGCATCGCGTTTTCAACTGGCAAACAATCTTTTTATACGCCAATTCGTTATCAGAATAAAAAAATTATCTATGGCACAGAAGATCCGCTAGATATTCTTCAAGAAATTTTAACAGATGAAAAAATTCAAAAAACTGCGCACAATGCTAAATGGATTTTAAAAATCTTTGCTCAAAATAATTCTGTGGTGAAAAATATAACTTTTGACACAATGCTGTCTGCTTATCTTTTAGATTCTGGCAAAAGAAATTATGCTTTAGAAGGTTTAATTTTTAATGAATTAGGCAAAAGAAAAAATTTTTTAGAAACAAAGAAAGACGCGCCAGAAAAAACAAAACCTGCTACTGAAATGTCTATTTTAAACACAGGTATGAGCAATATGGAAAATGCGCAATTTATTTTAAGGTTGAAAAAATATTTTTTGAAAAAGCTGGCAAGAATGGGCAAATTAGGCGATATTTTTCAAAAAATTGAAATGCCTTTAGTTTATGTTTTACGCAAAATGGAAAGAGCAGGCATAAAAATTGACAATAAATATTTGGAAAAAATGAGCATTAAAATGAAAGTGGATTTGAAAGAGCTAGAAGAACAAATTTTTATTCTGGCTGGCGAAAATTTCAATTTGAATTCACCTAAACAATTAGAAAAAATACTTTTTGAAAAAATGAAATTGCCTGCGCGAGGAATCCGACGCACTAAAACAGGTTATTCTACAGCGCAGAGCGAATTGGAAAAATTGCGCAATAAACATGAAATCATTTTTTTGATTGAGCGCTATCGCGAATTAGCTAAATTAGTTTCAACTTATATAGACGCTTTACCTAAAATTGCAGACCAAAAGACCTGGCGCGTGCATACGGATTTTAATCAAACCATTACTGCAACTGGCCGCCTGTCTTCTTCTCATCCAAATTTGCAAAATATTCCTGTGCGCAAGAAAGAAGGACAAGCAATACGCAGAGCCTTTATCGCGGAAAAAGGCTGGAAGCTTTTGGCAATTGATTATTCGCAAATTGAATTAAGGCTAGCGGCGCATTTGTCTGAAGACCCAACTATGATTCAAGCTTTTTTAAATAATGAGGATATTCATCGTCGCACTGCGGCTGAATTAAATAATGTAAAAATGGAAGATGTTACTGATACTATGCGTTATGAAGCTAAGACAATTAATTTTGGCGTTTTATACGGTATGGGCGCGTATGGTTTGGCGCAAGGTTTAAAAATTAACACGGAACAGGCGCAAAATTTTATTGATAATTATTTTAATGATTTCCCTAAATTGCGTGAATATTTAGACTGCGCTTTAGAAAAAGCGCGTGATCGCGGTTTTGTAGAAACCTTGTTTGGCAGGCGTCGCTATTTGCCGGAATTAAATTCTAATACTCAATTTTTGCGTAGTCAAGCTGAACGAATGGCGATCAATATGCCGATTCAGGGTTTGGCCGCCGATGTTATCAAACTAGCAATGATTAGAATTGATAAAAAGTTTAAAGATTTAAAAGATATTAAAATGCTTTTACAAGTACATGATGAACTGGTATTTGAAATTAAAAATAATTTAATCAAAAAATATACTCCAATGATTTGTAAGATTATGGAAAGTGTTTATCAATTCAAAGTGCCTTTAAAAGTTGAAGCTAAATTTGGAAAGAATTGGGGAGAAATGAGGGCAGTTTAATTCTTAATTTTTAATGTTCGTTGATTAGGACACTTTAGTGTCCGTAATTAAGGGGACTAAAGTCCCCTTAATCGTGAAATTATTCTAATTATAAATATACGATTAACTAAAGATTAGATTCAGTGAGCAAGTATATCTTGTATCCTTTGTAATTATACATGTTTTCCTTTTTACCAATCACTAATTTTAATTTAGGACCTTTTACTATTTATGCTTGGGGGCTTTTTCAAAGCATAGCTTTAATAGCGGCGTTTTTTTTAACCAAGAAAGAATTTAAGAAAATTAACATTCAAAAAGAACAGCTTTATTTTTTGTCTATTTTAATTATTTTTTTTGCTCTTATAGGCTCGCGCTTATTTTATGTTTTCTTTAATTTATCTTATTTTTTAGATCAGCCTTTAAAAATTTTCAGAGCGGATCAGGGAGGATTGGTTTTTTACGGCGGTTTTATTGGTTTTTTTATGGCTGTATTAGTCTGGATGAAAAAAATTAAGGCGACTCGCCAATTAACGCTCTTAAAAATTTTAGATTTATTAACTCCAGCGATTTTTTTAGTGATTTTCATTGGCAGAATTGGTTGTTTTTTAATTAATGATCATATTGGCGCGCCAACTAATTTGCCTTGGGCAATTAATCTGGATGGTATCCCCCGCCACCCGGTAGCTTTATATTTGTCTTTGAATGGCTTTGTTGGTTTTTTTATTCTAACTTTTTTACAGAAAACTAAAAAGAAGTTTATAAATAGTGTTTTAAAAAAAGACGGAATGTTGTTTTTGATTGGTTTGCTTTATTATAGCTTGACTCGTTTTTTCTTGGATTTCACGCGCGTAAATAGCGGAGCTGAAGCTGATTTTCATTTTTTGAATTTAACGGTTTCGCAATGGATTTCTGGGGTGGTTTTTGTGGGGGTGGGGTGGTTTTTAGTGCGGAGGAAAAAGATTAAAAATAAAGACTCATGCCCTGCTTTAGCAGGCAAAAAATTAAGATAATAGACTTTTTTTCTTTATGGATTTAATTAAAAACTGTATAAGTCCTAGATTTATTAAAAAACTATTTTTAATTTCTTAATTATAAAAGAAAAAATAAGTTTACAGTTTCTCTATCTTTTGTTATAATTAAAATATGAAAAGAATAAAAACAAAGCAAGGAACATTTTATGCCAAAAGAAGCGATACAAAAATAAGCGCCATAGAGAAAAAATACGGCGTTGATTTGGGCGTGCGTTCTGATATGAAATTAGGAAATTATTTAGAAAAAAAAGGGTACAAATCCCTTGCGGATATGCTGAGAAAATAAATAAAATATGAGCAACTTTGCTTTTATTGATAATGACATATTAAGAAAAAACCTTGATATTGCCTTTGATCATATTATTGAACTGCTTGCTGTCTCTGATTCGGATTTTTATAAAAACAAGCCTCTTCTAATCAGTAGTTTTCGTAAAACAATTATTATATTAATGGCTTCAATTATTGAAGCTCTTTTATTATGGAAATTAAAACGAACAACGAAAAGTAAAATTATTGAATTAAGTGATGAATATAAATATTTTGATATTCGCACTCTTCATGTCATCAATAAAAAAGTAAAAGAGGAGATTATTGCTGGTAAACGGAAGAAAGAAAGGAAAAAATTAGATCGCTTAGATTTTATTCGTATTATTGATCTTTGTTTTAAATATAATATTTTTAAAAAAGTGCTTCATAACGAATTAAACAAGGTGAGAAAGTTGAGAAATAAATTGCACATTGGCGGTTTGGAAAAGATAGAAAAAAAATATACGCAAAAGGATTTAAAATTTGTTTTTAGTGTTGCAAAAAAAGTTGATTCAGTTGTTCAGGTTTAGGATTAAGTATTGTTTTTTGGTACTTGCAATAACTAAATAGTATGATATAAAGAATAGAATAAACTTAAAAAAATTTTAATTATGAATTTATTTAAAAAATTTACAAATCAATATGCGCTGACTAAGACATTGAGGTTTGAGTTGAAGCCTATAGGAAAAACTTTAGAAAATATGCGAGATCATTTCAGGTATGATAAAAAGTTACAAACTTTTCTTAAAGATCAAGAAATTGAAGATGCTTATCAAACATTAAAACCAAAAATAGATGATATTCACGAAAAATTTATTACTGACAGCTTAGAATCTGAAGAGGCAAAAAAAATTCATTTTTCTGGATACTTAGATGTTTATAAAAATAGAAAAGACAACTGGGAAAAATTAGGAGAACAAGAAAAGAAGCTTAGATCGCAAATAGGAAACACCTACAAAGAAGGCGGTAAGAAATTAAAAGAGAAATATCCAAGCTTAAAATGGAAGAAAGGAACTAATGAAGTGATAGGTACTAAAATGCTAGCGTCGCCAGATATTCTTGAAGCTGTAAAAAAAGAGTATTCTGAAGAGGAAAAAATAGAAAAAGCACTCAAAACATTTAAAGGATTTTTTACTTATTTTGGCGGTTTTAATCAGAACCGAGAAAATTACTATATTACGACAGATGAAAAAGCAACAGCCATAGCCACTCGTATTATCCATGAGAATCTTCCAAAATTTTGTGATAACATTTTAATTTTTGAAAAGGAAATTGAAGTAAAAAATAAACAAAAAGGTACTAAAGAGGAAATAAAAGAAAAAAGAAAGTTGCAAGATGAATATTTAAATGCTTATAAATTTTTAAAAGATCAAGGTAGGAGCACAAAAATAAAAGATGCAGAAAGCGGAGAAATGATTGAAGCAAAACCTATTACAAAAGATATTTTTGAAATTATTCATTTTCCCGAATATCTGTCTCAACCGCAAATTGAAAAATATAATAAAGTTATTGGTCATTATAATTTATTGATCAATCTTTATAATCAGGCAAAAGGCTATAAAAAAGGTCAAAAACTTTCGCAATTCAAGACTCTTTATAATCAAATTGGATGCGGAAAAAAAGATCCGCTTTTTTTTAGTCTGACTCACGACACCGAAAAGCAAGCAAAAGAAAATAAAGAAAAATATCAAAAGCCGTATTCTGTGGAGCAAGTTCTTGAACAAGCGCGAAAGGCAGGAAAAAAGTTTTTCAATCAAGAAACAAAAAATAATTATGATGAAATTGACACGGTTTTTGATTTTACAAAATGGCTTAAAAATAATCAAGAATGGGAAGGCGTGTATTGGTCCAAGGCGGCAGTAAACACTATTTCCAATAAATATTTCGCGAATTGGCATGAAATTAAAGATAAGTTAAAAAACGATAAAACAGTTGTTTCCTACAATAAGAAAAGAGAAGAGCAAATAAAAATAAATGATGCTGTGGAATTAGCCGGACTTTTTATGGTTTTGGATGAAGGAGAAAGGAAAGAAGGGTGGAGTAAATATTTTTTTAAACCCTCTGTTTTGGAAGATAGAAATATTGATGAAGCAAAATCACCGAGCCAAAATCTTATTAACTTATTATCTGAAGACATAGAAGAAAACGCGAAATTGTTTAATGAAAATGCGACAAAGGCATTAAATTTGAAAGAGTATAAATCAGAAAAAAGTAAAAAAACTGTTAAGGCGTGGATGGATTATGCTTTAGCTGTAAACCGGATGATTAAGTATTTTCTCGTAAAACCTAATAAAATAAAAGGTGCGGTGATAAACGCAGAACTTACCAACGCATTAGACAAATTATTGGATAATCGGAAAGAAGCAGACTGGTTTAAATGGTATGATTCTCTGCGAAATTATTTAACCAAAAGACCGCAGGATGACGCGAAAGAGAATAAGTTGAAGTTGAATTTTGAATGTCCTTCCTTGCTTGGTGGCTGGAGTGACGGTCAAGAGAAAGTCAAAAAATCAGTCATATTGAAAAATGATGGTAAATATTATTTAGGGGTTCTAAAAAAGAGTTCAATTTTTGATACAACAAAAGACAATAATTTAATTTACACAGAGCAAAACAAAGGTTCTGGAAGGCTTATTTTGGCAAATTTAAAATTTCAGACTTTAGCAGGGCGTGGATTTATTCGAGATTTTAGTGAATCCTACGGGGAAATGGGGAGGAAAAATCCTTTAAAAGCCGTGAAATGTTTGCAAAAATTGATTTCTAGACAATATGTCCAAAAATACAAAAAGCTAAAACAAATTGTTCAAAAAGAATATCAAGATAAAAAAGAATTTGATAAAGATATTCAACAAGCACTAAAAGATTGTTATTTATGTGAATTTGCGCCTATTAATTGGAGTCAAATAATTAAAGAAATAAATGAAGGAAATCTTTATGTCTTTGAAATTTTTAGCAAAGATTGGTCAAAAGAATCTACAGGACGAGCAAATCTACAAACTCTTTATTGGAAAAATATTTTTGAAAAAGGAAGTCATCATCAATTAAATGGAGGTGGTGAAATTTTTTATCGGAAAAAAGCTATAAAAGAGAAAAAAGTTAAAGAAGGCTATAAAAGTAAGCCATGGGTAATAGAAGGGAAACGATTTACTGAAAATTCGGAATTGGAAAAAGATCAGAAAAACGGAAATAATGGAAAATCATTCTTTTTACATTGCCCAATCAAAATTAATTATAAGGCAAAAAGTTATGGGCAACCCAAATATGCGATTGGAGAAATTAACCAATATGTTAATCAAAATTTTTCAGAACAAGAAGACATTTATTTCCTAGGGCTTGATCGCGGAGAAAAGCATTTGGTTTATTATTCTTTAGTAGATAAAAACGGAAAAATTGTAGACCAGGGAAGTTTCAATAAAATCAACGGACATAATTATCAAGAAAAATTGGCAGAAAAAGAAAAGAACAGAGATGAAGCTCGCAAAAACTGGCAAACAATCGGGAATATCAAAAACCTCAAAGAGGGCTATATTTCGCAAGTGGTTCACGAAATTGTAAAAATTGTAACAGACAAGCCAACTTATATTGTTTTGGAAGATTTGAATACAGAATTTAAACGAGGGCGGCAAAAAATTGAAAGGCAAGTCTATCAAAAATTTGAGGTGGCTTTGGCAAAAAAACTTAATTTTATAGTTGATAAAACAGTAAAAGATAATGAGGTCGGATCTGTTACTAATGCTTTACAACTCACTCCGCCGATTCAAAATTATCAAGATATTGAAAATAAAAAGCAGGCAGGAATTATGCTTTACACTAGAGCTAATTATACTTCCCAAACAGATCCGGTAACAGGCTGGCGAAAAACAATTTATCTTAAAAAAGGGTCGGAAAAAGATATTAAAGATCAAATTGCTCAAAAATTTTCAGATATTGGCTTTGAAAATGGGGATTATTTTTTTGAATACACAGAAGAAAATATAGGAAAAAAACAAAGATTATGGTCAGGGAAAAATGGAAAGTCGCTTTTGCGATATAGAGGAAAACGCGGTGAAGACAAAAATGAATGGATTATAGAGCAGATAGATATTGTAAAAATGCTTGATAAAATTTTTGATGGCTTTGATAAAAACAGATCTTTTTGGACGCAAATTTTTGATGGGAAAAAACAGATTAAAAAATGTGATGAAAAGTTTACTGCATGGGAATCTCTGCGCTTTGCTATTGATTTAATTCAGCAAATACGCAATTCTGGAGATATAAGCAAAGGGCAAGATGATAATTTTTTGCTTTCTCCGGTACGCGATAAAAATGAGAACCATTTTGATTCTCGTAAAGTAACAAAAGAAGATAGAATGCCAGTGAATGCTGACGCAAACGGCTCTTTTAACATTGCGAGAAAAGGCATTTTGATGAATGAGCATATTAAGATCTGGACAAAAAATGGAAAGCCAAAATATGACAAAAATTCAAGCGACTTAGATTTATTTATTTCTGATAAAGAATGGGATTTATACTTGAAAAATCGTAAAGAATGGGAGAGCAAACTTTCTGTTTTTTCTTCACGGAAAAAAATGGAGGAAAATAGGAAAAAATTTGCAAAAAAGGAAACCACCACTGAGACATCGTGATACAGAATTGGGAAAAGTTTGTACGCGCTAAAACATGGAAAGAATTTCAAGATTTGATTAAATAAATACTTGCTCACTGATGTTTCTGGGAATTTAGTTTTTTTCTTATTATGGACACTAAATTATCTTAATCAGATTAGGTTGCTGATTAGGGGACTTTAGTCCCCGTAGTTTTACGGACACTGAAGTGTCCTAATCAATCAAAGTGTCCTAATCAATCAAAGTGTCCTAATCAACTAATAAACAGTAACATTCAGTGAGCAAGTATTTAAATAACCCTTGACAGTTTGTCGCTTGTAATATACAATTATGATAAATATAAAAATCTACAAAGATGAGCGCGGATGCGAACCTTTTAAAAAATGGGTAAGCGACTTTAAGAATAAAACTACTAAAGCCAGGATTTATAATAGACTTAAAAGAATAAGACTTGGAAATTTTGGTGATTATAAGAATATTGGTCAAGGTTTATTTGAATTGCGACTGCATTTTGGACCTGGATATCGCATCTACTATGGTAAATTAGGCAGACAAATTATTCTTTTATTAGCTGGCGGGACAAAAGCCAAACAAACTAAAGATATTAAAAAAGCCAAACTTTATTGGCATTATTTTAAAAATCATGAAAAAAAATAAAAGACAATTTAGCGATTATGAAGATTATCTAAAACAAGAATTAAAAGATCCTGAATTAGCCCAGGAATATCTTAATATTGCTTTAGACGAATACTACAAAGACAACAATTTGAATGCTCTTTTGTTAGCTTTAAAAGATGTAGCAATGGCCATGGGCGGCATCCAAAAATTATCCAGACAAACTAAATTAAACAGACAAAATCTTTATCGCATATTTTCAGCCCAAAGCGATCCTAAAATTAATACTTTTGGCTCTATTCTAAATGGTTTAGGCTTTCAATTGGCAATTAAAAAAATGTTTGAACCAGCAAATATGAGGGTCTAATAAAAAATAACTAAAACTTGACAAATACACCACCATATTGTGTTCTGTGGTGTATTTTATTATAAGTAAAGCTTGCAATCTTCGTTGCACTCAGATTATGGAACAATACATCCAAATCTCCAAACTCAATGATTTTGTTTTTTGCCCCCGCTCGGTGTACTTGCATAGCATCTATGAAAATTTTAACCAAAAAACATACCATCGCGTGTCGCAGACAGCCGGCAAAATTAAGCACGAAAACATAGAGCAAGGCAAATATTCAACTGCTAAACGATATATGCAGGGAATACCCGTCTATTCTGACAAATATAATTTAATGGGTAAAATTGACATTTATGACCAGAAAAAAAAGACTTTAATAGAAAGGAAGAATAAAGTTAAAAAGATTTACGATGGATACCGTTATCAGCTATATGCTCAATATTTTTGTTTGCAAGAAATGGATCATCAAGTTAAAAAAATATTTATTCATTCTTTGTCAGACAACAAGCGGTATCCTGTTAAGCTTCCAGATAAAAAAGAAACTTGTGAATTTGAAAATATAGTGAAAAAAATAAAGAATTTTGATATTTTAAATTACCCAATAATGAAAAATAACAACAAATGCGCTAACTGCATTTATAAACCCCTGTGCCATTAAATTATGCTATCATTACCTGATTTTAAAGAAAAACAAATCCTGTTTATTACTCCAAAGCACGGAGGAAAAAATGAAATTCGTCTTTGGAATGATAATGTTAGTTTTGAGATTGATGGAAAAATTATAAACCAACTTTCTTGCTATAAAATATTTACAATTTTTATTATAGGCGATTTTTCTATTACGACCAAATTAATCAAAAATTGCAAACAATATGGCATTTCTTTATTTTTGCTAAAAAATAATTTTGAACTTTACGCAGAAATCAATTCTATTGCAAACGGCAATTATCTTTTACGATCAAAACAATATTCTTTAATTAAAAATCAAGAATTAAAAATTGCAAAACAAATCGTGAAAAACAAAATTTATAATCAATATTCTCTATTATTGAAATCCCAAAAAATCAAAGATAAACAAGTGTTATGGCAAAATGCGATAAAAAAAATCAGCAAGGCTAAAAATCATCAAGAATTATTAGGAATAGAAGGCAATCATACTAAAAACTATTTTGCCCTATATTTTGATAATATAAATTGGTATAAAAGAATGCCACGCGCGAAAGTGGATATCACAAATGTTCTAATGGATATTGGTTATACATTTTTGTTTAATTTTACAGACGCGCTTTTGGGACTTTACGGTTTTGATACTTACAAAGGCGTTTATCATCAATTGTTTTTTCAGAGAAAGTCGCTTGCTTGTGATTTAGTGGAACCTTTTCGCTGTTTAATTGATCGGCAAATAATCAAATCTCATCATTTAAAACAAATTGATAAAAAAGACTTTATTTTTAAAAATGGTCAAATATTCTTATCTTACGATAAACAACAAAAATATTTAGCAATTTTTGCTGATTGCATAATGAAAAGCAAAGAAGAAATTTTTAAATACATTCGCAAATTTTATTATTGCATCTTAAATGATCAAAATAATTATCCGTTTTTTAAAATAAAATAATATTATGTTATTAGTTTCTTACGACATTACAAACAATAAAACAAGGACAAAATTTGCAAAATTTCTTAAAAAATATGGCAGGAGGTTGCAATATTCTGTTTTTGAAATAAAAAATAGCCAAAGGGTCTTGCAAAATATTTTAAAAGAAGTAGAATACTTATACAAGAAGAAATTTGAAAATACGGATAGCGTGGTTATTATTAAGATTTGTAAAAGTTGTAAAAAAAAGATTGTTAGATACGGCTATGCTGTTAATGAAGAAAAAGAGGTTGTATTTTTTTAGCTTCTTGCTCTTTAAAAATAGTTTAACCCTGTAAGTTTACAGGGCAAGAGTAGAAAGTAGAAGTTTATATGTACATATTAGACTAACCTATCCGCCTATGGCGGAAACCTCGGTCTTTATATTTTTAAGACCTTCTAAACAAGCCAAGAAGTCGTTTCGCCTTTTTGGCAAATTTGTATCTTTTTGGCTTGTTTAAACCACTCTTACTGTCTAATATTTATATTCAATTTCTACTTTTGTAGATAGAGTGTTAATCTTCGCTATCATCCTAGTCTAATATTTATATTCAATTTCTACTTTTGTAGATTTTTTATAAAATCTGTATCTTGAAACTGGTCTAATATTTATATTCAATTTCTACTTTTGTAGATATTCAAAATAATTATTTCCATTTTTTTTGTCTAATATTTATATTCAATTTCTACTTTTGTAGATATAAATTTTGTTTCGCTGACGAGCGGAGGTCTAATATTTATATTCAATTTCTACTTTTGTAGATAATCGCAAATATTAGGCTAATCACCTTGGTCTAATATTTATATTCAATTTCTACTTTTGTAGATAATAATAAGAAAGGAAGAAAAATAGATGTCTAATATTTATATTCAATTTCTACTTTTGTAGATAATTGCTATTCTATGCCGATTTATCTGGTCTAATATTTATATTCAATTTCTACTTTTGTAGATTTTTTTCATTATCTTTTTGAATATTCCTGTCTAATATTTATATTCAATTTCTACTTTTGTAGATTTGTTATTTAAACTATTCAAAACTGGGGTCTAATATTTATATTCAATTTCTACTTTTGTAGATTTTTGCCTGAGTAATTGGATTGTCAAGAGGTCTAATATTTATATTCAATTTCTACTTTTGTAGATTTTGATTGGTTTGCTCGGTAATTTAGGGTGTCTAATATTTATATTCAATTTCTACTTTTGTAGATGAATAATCTGTCTTATGACATTTTAGATCGTCTAATATTTATATTCAATTTCTACTTTTGTAGATTTTATTAAATGTTTTTTACCTTTTTTCGTCTAATATTTATATTCAATTTCTACTTTTGTAGATAAAGATGAAACTTCTTCAGTGGATGGTCTAATATTTATATTCAATTTCTACTTTTGTAGATCAATTCGTCTTTAAGAATATTTATTTGTGTCTAATATTTATATTCAATTTCTACTTTTGTAGATAGTTAAATTCAACTCTTCATCTCTGATTCGTCTAATATTTATATTCAATTTCTACTTTTGTAGATTAAGATAATGGCTTGTTGCTTGGCTTGGGTCTAATATTTATATTCAATTTCTACTTTTGTAGATTGATGCCGAGGTTTTAATTGATAATATAGTCTAATATTTATATTCAATTTCTACTTTTGTAGATCAAACCTCCCATTCGCCTGTTAAAATAGTCTAATATTTATATTCAATTTCTACTTTTGTAGATTTGAATAAATAAATGCTCAAAATAAGGGTCTAATATTTATATTCAATTTCTACTTTTGTAGATGTTAATATGCATATTTTTCCTTACCCGTTGTCTAATATTTATATTCAATTTCTACTTTTGTAGATCTGTATCTAACCGATCCAGCTAGATTTAAGTCTAATATTTATATTCAATTTCTACTTTTGTAGATAACCAATTCTCGTGCATTTTCTTCCATTCGTCTAATATTTATATTCAATTTCTACTTTTGTAGATTCCGCAAGAAGAATTGCACGAAAGGCATGTCTAATATTTATATTCAATTTCTACTTTTGTAGATCAGAGGATGAATGCGGTATGGCCTAATGGTCTAATATTTATATTCAATTTCTACTTTTGTAGATCATTATTACTCCTAAAATTGCAGAAATGTCTAATATTTATATTCAATTTCTACTTTTGTAGATTTAACAATTATAGGATCAACTAAACCAAGTCTAGAGCTATAGTGCGTCTTGCGAGTTTATAGACTAGTTTAATATATTTTGGCTAATCTTGTGTCTAGAGCTATAGTGCGTCTTGCGAGTTTATAGACTAACCTGACGTTTTCCTCTTTCAATTCGTCTAGAGCTATAGTGCGTCTTACAAGTTTATAGACACTCGACACGAACGGACTTTATTTCTAGTCTAGAGCTATAGTGCATCTTGCGAGTTTATAGACAATGCGTCGCCAAGTTTACCGGCGGGAGTCTGGAGCTATAGCGCGTCTTACAAGTTTATAGACGCTCAGTGGGTCTATAAACAAGGCTCAGTTCAGATAGGTTTTTAACTTAACAGACAGGGTAAACAGTGTCTACAATTTTTAATTTAAACTCCCAATCCTGCGAAAATCCTTGCAGGATTCTTTTTTTTATGGCAATATTTAATAGAATCAAAAGAAGCCGACCTAGCTCAATGGCAGAGCAACGGTATCGTAAACCGTAGGTTATGGGTTCAAGTCCCGTGGTCGGCTCTTTATAATAATAATTTTTTAATTACGAATTCCAAATTTCGTTTTTCGAAACAAGTTTAGAAAAACGAATAACGAATTTCGCATAAAACATGGCACATAAAAAAGCCGGCGGCTCAACTAGTTTAGGCAGAGATTCAGTTGCAAAACGATTAGGCGTTAAAATTTTTGGCGACCAAAAAGTCAAAATAGGACAAGTTATTATCCGACAACGGGGAACAAAATTTCATCCCGGAAAAAATGTAGGCAAAGGCAAAGATGATACTCTTTTTGCGTTAAAAGACGGATTAGTAAAATTCGCTGTGCGCAAAATAAGGAATTTTACCGGCAATTTCAAAAAGAGAAAATTTGTAAGTGTAGTTTAATATGCAAAATAAAAAACTTAACATCGCTATTCTTATGGGCGGGCAGAGCGCTGAACGGGAGGTTTCTTTAAGAACCGGCAAAAAAATTGCCCAGAGTTTAGATACAAAAAAATACAATGTAAATTTAATAGAAATCAGTGCTACTGGCAAATGGCTTTTCCAAAAAAACATTCAAAAAATAAAAGCGCAATATTCAGCTGGCGAAGACCCAAAACTGATTACTGAAAAACAACAAACCACAGCTATTCATCAAAAAAACGCGCAGTCTTTATCTGCTGAATGGCAAAAACAAGCTCAAAAAATAGATTTAGTTTTTATTGCTTTGCATGGTCCTAAAGGCGAAGACGGCACAGTGCAAGGCATGCTGGAACTAATGGGCTTAGCTTATACTGGATCCGAAATTTTAGCTTCTGCTTTAGGTATGGATAAAGAAAAATCGCGGGAGTTGTTTCAATTTTTTGGTCTTAATGTGCCAAAATGCAGAGTTATAAATACTGAAGATAAAATATCGCAAGCAAAACAATCATCTTTTTTAAACAAAAAAAATTTATCTGGTCTTGTTGTCAAGCCTAATAGTTTGGGTTCGTCAGTCGGAGTTTTTATTGTTAAAAGCCAAAATGAATTAAAAAAAGCTATTCAAGAGGTTGCAAAATATGATAAAAAAATTTTAATTGAAGAATATTTGCAAGGCACGGAAATATCTTGCGGAGTTTTGGAAAATTTTAAAAATAAAAAATATTTCGCTTTGCCGCCAATAGAAATCGTGCCTAAGAAAAAATTTAAGTTTTTTGATTATGCGGCAAAATATACGCCCGGAGCAACAGATGAAATTTGTCCAGCGCGCTTAAGCCCGGCAATAATGAAAAAAGCGCAAGAAATTGCTATCATAACGCATAAGGCTTTGAATTGCCGGCATTATTCCCGCACGGATATGATTATTAAAAATAAAAAAATTTATGTTTTAGAAATTAATACTTTGCCTGGTATGACAGAAACTTCGCTTTTGCCTAAAGAAGCCAAAGCAGTTGGTTTGGAATTTAATGATCTAATTGAGCATATTATTGGCTTAGCAAAAATTAAAAATTAATCCCATACCATGCTTCATCAGACAAATTTTATGCCCACCACGCCAAGTTGGGCGGGTTCACCCTCCAATTGTGGCGGGTAAACTGAAGTGGGGTATGGGATTTAATAGATACAACTATGAAACTAGCAACACTTTGTTACATTAAAAATGATAGTAAGACTTTAATGTTGCATCGTATTAAAAAGAAAAATGACATGCACGAGGGCAAATGGAATGGTCTAGGCGGAAAACTAGAATCAGGAGAGACCCCTGAAGAATGTGTCATTCGCGAAATTCAAGAAGAATGTGGTTTAATATTAAAAAATCCTTCATTAAAAGGGGTTTTGACATTTCCAGCTTTTGATGGTAATGAAGACTGGAGAGTTTTTGTTTTTGTCGCTGAAGAATTTGAAGGAGAATTGATTGATTCAAATGAAGGTAATCTTGAGTGGATAGATGATAATGAATTGTTAAATCTTAATTTATGGGATGGCGACAAAATATTTCTGAAATGGTTAGATCAGGAAGGATTTTTTTCTGGCAAGTTTATTTACGAGAGTGGTAAACTGTTAAATCATAATGTAATTTTCCACAAATGAAATTTGTTGGTTTTCTTAATATAGCGAGAGCGTATAAGATCGCTAAAATTAAAAATTTCCCATACCCTGCTTTAGCAGGAAAATTTTACGCCCACCATGCCAAGCTGGCGGGTTCACCCTCCAATTGTGGCGGGTAAACTAAAGTGGGGTATGAGATTTAATTAATTTCTCGGATTTCAAATCTCCCAAGATTTGAAATCCTTTCCTCTAAAACGTTTTTATGAGAAATAAACCGAATACATACACAAAGAATTTCTAAATTAGTTAATCATGAAGATTTAGAAAGTGAAGTCTTTAAATTTACAGATTTAATTAATAAAGCTGATAAAACAAGTGATGAAGTTGAAAAGAAAAAATACTATAATCAAGCAATAGATCTATTAAAGCAAAAGTATAAGTCTTTAACAGAACAAGGATTTTGAATCATTGAGAGATTCAAAATCCAGCAAATCCAGCACTAAATTCCTACCGTTTTGAAAATTGCGGCGCGCGTCTAGCCCGCTTTAGACCATACTTCTTTCTTTCTTTAACGCGAGGATCGCGCGTAAGAAGACCAGCGCGTTTAAGTTTTTTCCTAAAATCCGCGTTAAATTTAAACAAAGCCCGGGAAATACCCAAGCGCACTGCTTCTGATTGCGCGCTCATTCCTCCACCTTTAACCTTAGCAAAAACATCAAACCTTTTATACTGCCCCACTGTTTTTAAAGATTCCAAAGCCTTATACTGCCAAGAAGAAAAAGGGAAATAATCCTCCATTCTTTTATGGTTAATCAGAAAAAGCCCGCGATTACCTCGGCTAAATTCCAACCAAATCTTAGCTATAGCAGATTTTCTTTTGCCAACCGCAAAAAAATATTTCTTCTTTTTTTTAACCACTGGCTTATCCAGAGCTTTTTTAATAGCTTTCTTAACAATCTTTTTAACAGTTTTCTTTTTAATAATTTTTTTCTTTGTTATTTTTTTAGTAGTTGTTTTTTTCTTTGGCATACATATGTATATGAATTTATATTAAAGTTTTTTAAGCCAATTTATCCGCGTACGGATGTTTTTCATCTCTAAAAATTTTTAACTTTTTTAGCCTTTCGTTAGCTAATCTGTTTTTAGGCAACATTCCTTTTACAGCCTGATAAATAACCCACTCTGGTTTTTTTTCAAACCTAGCTTGATATTTGACTGTTTTTAAAGCGCCTGGATAACTAGTATGATAATAATAAACTTTCTTTTGCGCTTTATTTCTAGTTAATTTAATTTTTTCCGCGTTAATAATCACCACAAAATCTCCAATATTTTTATTAGGCGCGTACGAAGTTTTATGTTTGCCAATTAAAAAACTCGCTGTTTGCGTAGCGATTCTACCTAGAATTTGATTATCCGCATTGATTAAGTGCCAATTATTTTGCATACTTTTAAACCATCTCCAGCCTAGCCAAAGGCGCATTATCCCCTTTTCTAAAGCCTAATTTTACAATTCTAGTATATCCCCCTTGCCTTGATTTATATTTTGGAACAATTTGTTCAATTATTTTTTTAATTATTTTCTTACTTTGCAAAATATTGAATAATTGCCTTTTGAGATGCAAATTTTTTGCTTCTGTTTGCAAATATTGTTCTTTGGCTTGCTTTTTTTTATCTGCGGGTACGGTAATTTTCTTGGCTTTAGTAATTATTCTTTCTATAGCTGGCTTCAGTAATTTAATTTTAGCTTCTGTGCTTTTGATTTGTCCAATGCTAAAAAAGTCTCTGGACAGTTGTCTTAACAGAGCATTTCTCTGGCTTTTATTTCTTTTTAAAGTTTTACCTTTTTTTAAATGCTTCATTTTTGACTGGCAGCTTTTTTATAGAAAACAAAAACTTTATTTAAAAGCTAAACCGTATTTTTTCAATATTTTCTTTACTTCCTTTAATACGCCTGCGCCAATACCATCTAAGGCTAAAAATTTTTCTTCTGTATATCTAGTTATGCCAGCTAAAGTTTTAATCTTAGATTTTTTTAGAGCTGATAAGGTGCGCATAGAAAATTTTAATTCTTCTAAACTTTGTTTCTTAATATCTTTTTTTGCTTGTTCTTCAATTTTCTCGTTTTTTTCTTTTTTAATTTTTACTTCATCCTCTTTTTCTTGCGCTTTTTTAATAATTTTTTCCTTTTCTTGTTCATCAATATTGCCGAGTACAGCAAAATGATCTATTAAAATACGCGAAGCCTCCTCCACTGCTTCTTTGACGCCAATGGTCCCATCTGTCTTAATCCCAAGCAAAAGTTTCTCAAAATTAGTTTTTTTGCCTACGCGCACATTTTTAATTTTATAATTTATTTTTTCAATTGGGCTGAACATTGCATCAATTTTTATTTCTCCAATTTCTTTTTTTTCATCTTCCCTTGCTTCTACCGGCAAATAACCGCGACTTTTTTGAACAACAAAGTCAATTTCTAGTTCAGCCTTTTTATCAGTCAAGGTTGCAATATGCTGATCAAGATTGGCAATCTTTACATCAGATTTAGTTTTAATATTTTTTGCTGTAATTATCTCTTCTCCTTTAGCTCTTAAACTTATTTTTACAGGTTTATCAGTAAAAATTTTAAAACGTAGAAGTTTCAAATTTAATATAATATTAATAACATCTTCTTTGACATAAGGCAAAGTAGAAAATTCATGTTTGACATTTTTTATTTTTACACTAGTTACTGCCCCGCCTTCTAAAGAAGAAAGCATAACTCTTCTTAAAGCATTGCCTAAAGTTGTTGCATATCCTTGAAAACATGGCGTAATTACAAGCGTACCTTGATTTTTATTTTTTTTTATTAGTTTGATTGTTTGTGGTAATGGAATTGTGTGCATTTTTATCTGGCATCATCATGATAAATACTTTATACAAAGAATAAGTATATTCATTTGAGCCTTTTTATTATTACTTTATTTTGAATAATATTCTACGATCAATGACATATCAATAGATTTATCTAGGTCTTTTTCCGTAGGAAGACCCAAGATTTTGGCTTCATTTTTTGTTTGATTCCATTCAAGCCAACTAACCTCTGGTTTAATCTTGGTTTTATCTAAGTCTTGAAAAATCTGTTTTTTGAGCGAATTAGGAGAAATTTTAATAACTTCTCCAGGTTTTGCAAGATAAGAGGGTATATTTACTTTTTTATTATTAACTAAAAAATGTTGATGTAAAATTCTTTGTCTGGCTTCTGCTCTTGATCTGGCTAATTTGAGACGATAAATTATATTATCAAGCCTTCTTTCTAAATTAATTAAAAACATTTCTCCTTTAGCTATTTTTGACTTGCTGGAATGAAAATATAAATTTTTAAACTGTTTCTCTGAAAGACCATAAATTTTTCTTAGTTTTTGCTTTTCTTTCAAGTGCAATCCGTAATCAGAAAGTCTCTGCAAATTTTTGGAACCATGCATGCCAGGGGGATAATTTTTTTTTACTATTGCGCATTTTGCCGTATCACAACGATCGCCTTTTAAAAAAAGCTTTTCACCTGATCTGCGGCATAGTTTACATTTTGGTTTGGTATATTTCATAATTATCATCTATACTAACACTAAATTTGTTATCCTTATTTTTTATTATACTCTTCTTCTCTTGGGTGGCCGGCAACCATTATGAGGAACCGGAGTTATATCACGAATGGAAAGCACATTAAAATTGCGCGCGCCCAGCGCTCTAATTGCAGCCTCTCTGCCTGAACCAATGCCTTTGACTTTAACATCTACTTCTTTAACTTGGTAAGGCTGCGCTAAAGCGCTGATATGTTGAACAACTTTCATAGCTGCAAAAGGTGTAGATTTTTTTGCTCCTCTAAAACCTAGTCTGCCACTACTGGATTGCGCGATGACATTGCCTTTTTCATCTGCCAAAGAAATAATGGTGTTATTGTAAGTAGCACAAATATTTACAATAGCTTTTGTAATCTGCCGCGCTACCTTTCTTTTTTTTGGCATTGGAATATTAATTCCGCCATCTTCTGTCATTTTAGATACTTCAACTTTTTTGATTTTCTTTTTGCCCATAGTTTATAAATAATTATTGTAATTTTTATTATGCCTTGCTTGTATTAAGTTTTTTCTGCAGCCGCTCTTCTTGCTGTTGCTACTGTGCGTCTAGTATTTCCGCGCACTGTTCTTGAATTAGTTTTTGTCCTTTGTCCTCGCGCAGGAAGCCCAAACTTATGTCTTTGTCCGCGATAACAATTAATATCTTTTAATCTTTTAATATTCAAAGTAATTTCTCTTCTTAAATCTCCTTCAGTGCTATATTCTTTTTCAATCATATCACCTAAAATTTTTTCTTGTTCTCTGGTTATGTCTTTTACCCGGATATCTGGATTGATTTTAGTTTTTTTTAAAATTTTATTGGACAAAGAGCGTCCTATGCCAAAGATATAGGTTAAGCCAATTTCTATTCTTTTGTTTGGAGGTAAAATTACTCCTTTAATTCTAGCCATATTTGAAAAATACCAAGATATAAAAAAATTATCCTTGTCTTTGTTTATGTTTAGGGTTTTCACAAATTACGATTACCTTTCCTCGGCGTCGTATAATTTTACATTTTTTACAAATTTTTTTAACTGATGTTCTTACTTTCATAAAATAAATATATTTATCGCTAATTCTGCATTCTCATTAAAATAACAGAATCCTGTTAAAATTTTATTAAAATAAAAGCGAGCCGTGCAAAGAGCCCATCCTCTCGCGAGAAACTGGGCGAGCAAGCGGCGAGCTTTTAACGAAACAGATCGCCAAATGCGTAAGTCCTGAATACAATAAAAAAATATTAGGATAAAAAAACTATAACCTTTTTATAATTCTACCTTTTGTTATATCATAAGGACTCATTTCTAGCAATACTTTATCTCCTGGTAATAATTTTATTCTATACATTCTTATTCTTCCTGAAACATGCGCCAATACTGGCAAGTCTTCTTCTTTGCTGTTGTCTAATCTAACCCTAAAAGTAGCATTAGGCAGGGCTTCAGTAATAATGCCTTGCTTATTAATGAGATTTTTATCTTTCATTTTGAATTTTTACAATTCTACTATTATTTTTTAAACAATAAAAAATATATTCTGTACATCCTTTTAATATTATAAACATAAACAAAAAAAATAATCAAGTTTTATAGTGTTTTGTTTTCTGATTATTAGTCTTTATTTTGATAAAGTTTCTTTTTATATATAATATTATACAGTGTTAATTTTTATAGATATATATTCTATTAGTAAATTTTGAAATTTTATTTACCCAAAAAGGAGAAAGCACAAACTCTACAGACTCAATCTTTTCATCAGATAAAATAATTTCCTTAGCTTCTTCTGGTTTTTTTCCTTTGATTGCATTACTTATTTTCTCTAAATCTACATTTTTTTCTATTTCATTATTTAATACGATTCCTAAAATGACCTCTTTTTTTTCTTCATTAAAATTTTTGATCTCATATCTTATTCCTTCTTTCATATCTTGGATAAGCCGTTCATCAGGATCTATTTTATCAGACAGAAAAGCAGAGCTTATATCAAACAGTTTATTTTCATCAAAAAGCATAAAGAAAACTTCTCCCTGAGCTTCTAGGGAAAAATTTTCTGCAACCTCGCCAATATTCTTATCTGCAGAAAACTCTATATTTTTTACTTTGATTGCGTTTTCTAACGCATCTATGTTTTGAGAAAAATAATTTTTAATTTCCTGCGCAAAGCTCTGTTTTAATATTTGTTCAATAATTTTTTTAGCTTCTTCTAAGTCATTTTCAGAGACAACATTTTGTTCTCCTGCTTTTCCTCCTTGAAATGACTGCTGGCTTTCTCCAATAATGGTTTTTGCTCGCGGATCATTTTTTTCAAGAAAAGCGGCAATCCTAAATTCAGTCGGAACAGTAGTAATACATCCTTCTTCTCCAACCTTATCTGCTTCTACTTTTACTGTCACAACTCCGGGTTCTGTTTCACCTTGTTGATTTTTTTTTGATCTTGGAACAACCACTGCTTCTTTCATTCTGAACATTAACCCTTCGGGATTTAATAATCGTGTTTTTTCTACCAGGACTTGATCTATAGTATTAAAATTTTTTAAAATTACCTCTCCTTGGGCTTTATCAGAGAAAGTGTTTTTGCCAGTTGCCTTAAAAATTCTTGTTTCTTTTTTTGTTTCTTGTTTTAGTTCTCCTTGTAAAAAAGGCAAAAGTGTTTCATTCTCTAAATTCTCTTCCGCTATAATAACTTCAAGGTTTTCACGAATAGATCTCTGAACTAATGTAATTTTTATTTCTGCTTTTGGCAAAAAGAAAAATAAAGACAAAACCACAATTGAAAAAACCAACACAGAAAATCCATATAATAAATATTTAACCCATGAAGGCGTTTTAGATTTATCAAAGGATTCTTTTTTCTGTTTTGATCTTTTTACTAAGGACTGAATTTTTTTTAATTTTTCTAATTTATTCTTATTTTTATTAAATAATTTCTGCATTTTTTGATAAGAAAAAGGTCTTTTATTCGCTTCCATGAGGGCAAATTTTTTATTTTTTTCTTTTGCGCTTTCCTCTTTTATGTTTTGCGCGCTTTTTTTTAAGATATCCATGTGCGGACTTTCATGTATCATTGCAGATGATGCGGCATTATCTTTTTTATTCTCTTGTAAACTAATTATAGGCTTTTTTTTAATAATTTTATTCTTCTTTCTTAACCCTAAATTAATAGGACCTCTTTTGACTATATCTAAAACAGCTATTTGTTTTTTTGTTTGATCTGTCATTTTTTCCTTTTTTTCCATTTTCTCTTCTTGGATCTGCATTTTTTGAATCATCTTTGCTTCAATATCTTTTTTTACTTCTATGCCTATCCTTTTAGCTATTTCTTTGCCTATCTTATCTTTAGTAATTAAAATAATCTTTTTATTTAAAACTTCACTTTGCCTTCTCAAAAGCTGCAAGTTTAAAAGTCCTTGCAGAATGATTGCCCCCTTTGGTATAATTAAAAAAATTTCTCTATTCTTTTGTCTTCTAATCTTGTCTATAACAGAGGTTATTTCTTCATTTTTTTCTATATAAACTAAAGATTTTTGGTTAATAAGCAATGCCATGCTGCTAAGATATAAGAAGATAATATCTTTATCTTAATAATCTAAACAATTTGGCGGTTTACTCGTTTATTTCTGTATCATTCTGACAACCTTTCTGATTATACTTTCTACTATACTTTCTTCGCCAATTAAATCAATACCTAAATTTGCTAAACCCATAGGAGTGATATCTTGAGGATCATTTAAGTTTTGTGTTGTGTCAATAATATTAATAATATCATCAGGCTTTAAAAAATTTACTTCAGGAGGTTTTGAAAAAGCAAGGCCTTTAGTCAAACTTGGAGAAAGAAGACTAGCTTTAATTTCTGGCAATAGCGAGCCCCCGCCGCAAAGCAAAATTATAGACGGCAAAACTTGCAAATTAGAAAATTCCTCCAAAGCAATTTTTACTCCCTCCAACCAAAGCCGAGCATCTTGCGTTAAAGCTTCGCGCACTTTAAAAATTCTATCTCTTCTTAAAACTCCTAAAGAATAATCTAATTTTATTTTTTCTGCTTTTTGAAAACTGACGCCTAGAATATCAGCCAGTCTTTTTGTAAAAGCTCGACCGCCAAGAGCAAATGTTTTTGTGCCTTCTATGCCTCCTTTGCGCACTACTGCAATATCCGTTGTGCCTCCGCCTACATCAATGAAAATTGCTTCAAATTCTTCAGCAGTTTCTATGCCTAGAGATCTGGCTACAGCATACGGTTCTGCGGCAATTGACAAGAGATCTAAATCCAGCTCCTGCGCAATTGTTTGCAGAGCTCCAAGATGCAGAAGAGGCGCATAGCCATTAAAAATAGAAATAGTTACATCTTTTCCTTGAAAGCCCAATGGATTTGTTATTCTGTATCCATCAATTTTTACATCCACAATTGCCGCATTAATGAGTTTAACATCTATTTCTTCATATCCTGTTTCCCAAGCTAACTGTTTTCTCACTCTTTCAAAAGCTTTCCATTGTACTTTATGTAAGATATTTTTCAGTTCGCCGAGATTAATTTTTGTTTTAGGTTTTAATCTTTCATATTGGACGGTTGTAGTTGTGCCTTTAACAAATTCGCCTGCAATTCCAATAATCGCTTGCTTCGGTTCAAAATCGGCTTGTTTAACGGCTTGGTTAATTGCTTTTTTACAACATCTTGTTACGCTTTCAATGTTGGTGACTGCGCCGGCCTGCATGTCTCCCCAATTTTGCGGTTCTCTGCCAACACCCTCTACATAAGCTTTGCCTTCTTCTAAATCAACTCTAAAAACTAGGGCTTTTGCAAAAGCAGTGCCAATATCAAGACTAATGGCGTATTCCCCTTCTTTGTGTTTGTTTTTAAAGAATTTAGAAAAAAAAGACATAAATTTATTAGGACTTACGCGCTTGGCGATCTGTTTCGTTGAAAACACTAATGGCGTTTGATAAAAAATATCTTATGTAAAATATGATTCCAGCTCAAAAAAGAAAAAACAATTAAGGAGCTAGTTTCCAAACCTATTTTACTTATTGTTTTTTGTAAAAAATGCATTTGGCTTAAATAAAAAAGATTAGTTTAAGAAACAGCCCCTAAAAAGAAAAAAATTATATAATTGCGTTTTAATGTTCTTTCCCGCCCATGGCTGGCAAGTATGCAAATCAAGTAAAACCGTATTAAGAATTCATTTCTTAATTGAAATAATTTTTTTATTATTTTAGCTGACAAAAGAGAAATCTTGCCTAACGCGATTCAGGTTATTGACTAATTTTGTTTTAAGAAAAGGACTTCACCAATAACAACTGCGTAAGCCTTATTTATATTGAAATACCTTAAATTACAAAATATCTTATTTCAGTATTATCTTGTGGACGATCAAACAAACAAATTTTAAATTTTTTAATTATCAAACTTGCAAGTTTACCATGCATCATACTGTTCAGGGATTGCAGGATGATAATTAAAAATTAAAGAGAATACGGATAAATTTGCATTTTGTAATTTAAGACGCATTTTACCCCCAAGCGTGCCCTGTAAGCCCTGGGCTTACAGGGCGCAACACTATTATATTGACGGTATAAACACAAAAAAAGGGAGCTAGCTAATTTTTTCAACTAAGAGAGAAACCATTTCTTTAAAGTTTATCCGTAAAATTTATTTCTCTTTAGGGGCTGTTCCCAAGCTAATTTTTTTAGTTTATTTGAGCTAAGTGTATTTTTATAAAAAAACCAGTGATTTTAAAATTGGGTTTGGGAATTAGCCC
>Ga0180007_10001871_pt1 | contig 26490 bp, 19 predicted proteins | sample MM_PC_MetaG_FD_121122 | JGI IMG/M metagenome (GOLD analysis project Ga0180007, IMG submission 121122) | Groundwater microbial communities from the Aspo Hard Rock Laboratory (HRL) deep subsurface site, Sweden - MM_PC_MetaG | ecosystem: Environmental > Aquatic > Deep subsurface > Groundwater... | reverse complement strand
ATGGGGGATGATTCGGGATTGATGGTGGATTACTTAAAAGGTGCCCCGGGAATAAAATCGGCTCGCTACGCTGGCCCTAACCCCACTAAAGAAAAATTGTGTAAGAAACTGCTAAAAAATATGCAGGGCGCTAAAAAAAGATCGGCTAAGTTTGTTTGTTGCGTAGCGATTGCCTGGCCGGACGGAAAAACTAAAATAATTAAGGGCGAAGTCCGCGGCCGTATTATCAATGAAATGCGCGGCCAGCATGGTTTTGGTTATGATCCGGTTTTTGTGCCACTGGGATACTCAAAAACCTTTGCCGAGATGAAACCTTCTTTTAAGAACAAGATCAGCCACCGGGCCAAGGCGTTTCGTAAGGTCAAGCAGCTTATTTTGTGCTAAAATTACTCTCAACATGAACAAATTTTATATCACAACACCCATTTACTACGTTAATGATATTCCGCATATCGGTCACGCTTATACCACCATTGCGGCTGACGTTTTAGCCCGCTATAAACGCCTTAAAGGCTTTGATGTTTATTATCTAACCGGATTAGATGAACACGGCCAAAAAATTATGGAAGCGGCGCAGGCTAAAGGGGTAGAGGTTCAAAAACACGTCGATGAAATGGCCGAAGGATTTAAAAAAGCTTGGAATAAGCTGGAGATTAAAAACGACGGTTTTATTCGCACCACCAGCGAAAAACATAAAAAAGTAGTCCAGGAATTTTTCAAGAAGATGATGGAAAAAGGCGATGTTTACAAAGGGCAGTACGAAGGTTGGTACTGTATTCCTTGTGAATCTTACTGGACCGAAATCCATCTTAAAGACTCACCGAAAAATAAAGATAAAAAGAAATACGTTTGCCCGGATTGCGGACGACCGGTTAAAAAAGTAAAAGAAGATACTTATTTCTTTAAACTTTCAAAATATCAGGATCAACTTTTAAAACATTTCGAGGAAAATCCGGATTTTCTACAGCCGGTTTCGCGCAAAAACGAAGTTTTAAGTTTTATTAAACAAGGATTAAAAGATTTATCGATCAGCCGCACCTCTTTTACCTGGGGAGTTCCGATTCCCGGTGATGATAAGCATGTTATTTATGTTTGGTTTGATGCGTTAATTAATTACGTTTCGGCTTTAGATGCTTTTGACGGCAAAAACTATAAAAAGTATTGGCCGGCGGACGTGCACGTCATGGGAAAAGAGATTATTCGTTTTCATGCGGTGATTTGGCCTATTATGTTGATGTCAGTTGGGGTACCACTGCCCAAAAAAGTATTTGGACATGGTTGGTGGACGGTCGAAGGCAAAAAAATGAGTAAAACCACCGGCAACGTAGTTGATCCAATCGCACTCGCCGAAGAATTTGGCGTTGATCCGGTCCGCTACTTCTTACTGCGCGAAGTTCCTTTTGGGGTGGATGGTGATTTTTCCCGCGCCTCGTTGATTGCCAGATTTAATGCTGATTTAGCTAACGACTTAGGGAATTTACTCCATCGCACTCTAACTATGTGTGAAAAATATTTCAAAGGAGAAATTCCTAATCCCAAAAATCATAAATTTGATGATTTAAGCAAAGAGCTGGTTGCTTTATCCGAAAAAACAATTGATGAAGTAGATAAATCGATGAATGCATTAGCTTTTTCGGAAGCACTATCTAAAATCTGGAAAGTGATCGGCGTGGCTAATACCTATATCGAAAAAGAAGCGCCCTGGAAACTGGCCAAAGCGGGCGAAACCGAAAAACTGGAAGCGGTCATCTTTAATTTATTAGAAGTGTTGAGAATTACTGCAATTTTAATCTCACCGTATATGCCTTCGACAGGGGAGAAGATGCTCTCCGAGCTCAAAGCCTCAGATATTAGGGAACTTTCCTTTGGCAAAAAACTTGCTGGTAAGAAGGTAGCCAAAGGTCAGCCATTGTTCCCGCGTTTGGAAAAATAATGCTGATCGACACGCATGCACATGTTAATATGCCCGAATTTTTCGACTTGGCCGACGTTTTGGCGCGCGCCAAAGAGAAAAATGTAAAATATATTATCGACGTGGGCTTTGATCCGGAATCAATTGAAAGATCATTGCAGCTTTCGGCTAAAGCGGAAGAGATTTATTCGGTAATCGGGATTCATCCGCATGATGCAAAGCTGTTTAATGCTGATTTATTGGCCTATTTGCGTAAAACTTTGGGGAAAAGCAAAAAAATTGTAGGGATCGGCGAAACCGGATTAGATTATTTTAAAAGTTACTCTCCAAAGGATAAGCAAATCGAAGCCTATCAGGCGCAAATAAAATTAGCGAAAGAATTTAAGCTGCCGTTAGCAATTCATTCGCGTGCTTCTGAGGATGACGCGATTAAAATATTGCGACAAGAAGCTTCGGATGAACTAAGCGGGGTGTTTCACTGCTATGCGGGGGACGTAGAGCAAGCGCAAAAGGTGATCGATTTAGGATTTTACATTTCCGTAACCGGAATTGTAACTTTTCCTAAAGCAAAAAATATCGTTGAAGTGGTAAAAAGTATTCCGCTAGACCGGATTATGCTCGAAACCGATTGTCCGTATCTGGCACCGATTCCATATCGAGGAAAAAGAAATGAGCCCGCAAACATTAGTATTATCGCTGATAAGATATCTGAAATTCTCGGAATTTCTACCGAAGAAGTTGCACTTAAAACTTCCGAAAACGCGCGCCGTCTTTTTAAGCTTCCTTAAAACCTTACTCCGCAAAAAAATTACCCTACAGGAAACCGCTAACTTTTTTAAAAAACTTTCGTACATGTTAGCGTCTGGAATTAGTCTGCAAAATGCTCTGGGCGTAGTGGAAAAGAGTGCTGCTCAAGAACTTTCCGCAAAAATAATCCAGGTAAGGAATAATTTATTAGAAGGAAGAGGCGCCTTTGACGCTTTTGAAGATTTTCCGCATATCGAAGGCGAGATTGGCTATTTAATTAAGGTGGGTGAGGAGACTTCGGACTTAGGCAGTGTGTTTATGGAGATCAGCCGCTACTTCGAAGATAAGATCCGGCTCAAATCAAAAATTATCAGTTCGCTTTCGTATCCATCTTTTATTATGGTTATCTGTTTTTCGTCTTTTATCGGCATTTCAGTTTTTCTGCTGCCCAACTTTAAAAATCTTTTTGCCTCGAGTGGGGTTAAGCTTCCGGCCTTGACTCAGTTTTTTATTGATTTTGGAATATTCTTACAGCTTTATGGGATTTACGTTGTTTTATTAATCGTATTGTTGGGATTTTTATTCAAAAGAGCACTTAAAAAAGAAAAAGTAAAAGAATTTACCCAACAAGCGTTATTTAAAATTCCGGGAGTATCCAAAATTATCTATTGTTATCTTCACCTAAGAATTGTTAAGGTCTTATTAACCCTTTTAGGCTCTCAGGTGCCTTTGGTCAACGCACTTTCGTACGTTAAAAAGGTGTGTCCCAATACCGTGTTTAAGAAAGGGTTTTCTTGTATAATTAGCGAGGTTGAATCCGGTGCCAGTCTTGCCGAAGCACTGGTAAAACAAAAAATATTTTCACCACTACTTAAAGAAGTAGTGATTGTTTCCGAAGAAACCGGAAATCTCGAGTCTCTGCTTTCCGGTTTAGGATCGGTCTTTGAAGAAGAGCTGGACGGCAGTTTGAAAAAAGTAACTATGTTTTTGGAGCCGGTGGCGACTTTAGGGGTGGGGGTCTTTGTGGGACTGGTCGCGATTTCCATGTTGTATCCGATGACAGAATTAATGAACTCAATTAAGTAGAAAGTAACTAAGCGAATAGCGACTAAGCAACTAAGTGATATTTATATGAGACCACATAAGAAATTGAATATCTGGAAAGAAATTATGTTTGCAATTGATGAGGTTTATAAAATAACCTCAATCTTTCCCAAAGAAGAAAAATATGGAATTGCTATGCAAATGAGAAGATCTGCCGTGTCAGTTGCTTCAAATGTCGCTGAGGGATGCGCACGTTATGGAAAGCAGGAGAAAATTCGATTTTTTACTATTTCTAAGAGTTCATTGAGTGAATTAGATGCACAAATTGAAATTTCATTTAGATTAGGATTTATTAAGGATAATGAATACAACCAAATGATCGATAAACTTGAGCGAATAAGTTGTATGTTGCAAGGTTTAATAAATAGTCAGAAAAAGGCAAAGTTGCTAAGTTGTGCTAACACTTAGTCTCTTAGTTGCTTAGTTTCTTAGTCACTTTAAACAAAACAGGAGGAATCTACAATGCATAAAAAAGGTTTCACTTTACTAGAAATACTGGTCGTAATCGCGGTACTCGCGTTATTAATCTTCTTTTTGGTTCCCAATCTTTTAAGTGTTCAAGATCGCGGTAAAGAAGCAGCGGTTAAAGGGGTTATGCGCAATGTTCAGTTAGCTGTCGAAGCTTACAATATGGAAAATTTAATTTATCCAATCGGCAGTGATGTCCCATTGAAAACTTTTATCGAAAACTATTTAATGCCCGGCGGCTACATGACCGAAGTTCCTAAAAATCCTTTTACCGGGGTGGCTTATACCGATGGAGATTCTTCTGGTAAAGTCATGTATAGTTATGATGATTCCACGGGTAAGTATTCACTAAAGGGGTATAAGCGGGGCGGATTGTTAAAGATTATTGAATTAACTAATATGTAATTCGCTTGACGCAAACCTTGACGAAAGCTTGACGCAAATGTATAATGCTTAAGTCATGTATCAGCCGAAATATCGTATTACTCCATATTTATTAAACCTTATTGGTGAAGCTAGTGCCTTGCGTTCCTGGATAGAGGAAGCTTCACTAAAGGTCGCCTGGCTTCCAATTATTCAGCGGGAATCCAGAGCTAAAGCTGCACATTCATCCACTGCAATTGAGGGGAATCCCTTAACTCTTTCTCAAGTGGAGGCGGTAGATCGGGGAGAGCCGGTAGGTGTTCCTCAAGAGTACGAAATGGAAGTGGCTAATTATTTGAAAGTCATGCGCTGGATAGGGAAGTATGCCCGCAGTCCAATGAAGGTGCCCGCAATTTTAAAACTTCACAAAATTTTAATGCGAAATCTAATGAATGATGAAAAATGTGGGAAATATAAAGATAAACAAAATTACGTAATCGACGAAAAAAAGATCAGAATTTATACCCCGCCTTCCCCAAAGCAAACTCCAGGGCTGGTAAAGGATTTAGTAAATTGGCTAAATTTGCCAGAAACTAAAAAACTGCATAGTATTCTAGTTTGTTCGATTTTGCATCATCGCCTGGTTTCAATTCATCCTTTTTCAGATGGTAACGGCAGAATTGCCCGGGCTCTCGGAACCTGGTCCCTTTATCAGCAGGGGTTTGATACCCATCATATATTTAGTCTGGATGATTTTTTTGCAGGAAATCGTAAGCGCTATTATCAAAAAATTCAACAAGCACGTGAACTAGATAATGACCTGACTTATTGGATTGAATATGTTACTGAAGGAATTATTAAAACCTTGGAAGAGGTTAAGCGGCGCATTGAAACTTTACAGGTATCCACAAGATTTAAGGGATCGCTTTCCCGTCGTCAGGAAGAATTGGTTCGGATATTAAGAGATAATCCGGCAATTGGTGTTTCCGAATTACAAAAGAATCTAAAGTTAACGCGCGCTAGAATCAATCAAATAATTGCACCCTTAATGAAAAAAGGATTTATAGTTAAGGAGGGAAAAAGCCGGGCTACCAGATATAAGCTGGCTTCATTTTAAATATGATTTTTAAAAATAGGATTGGTAAATTTGTAATCAGTATTTTACTTTTACTTTCCTTATTAGGCTGTACCGGTGATTCCAGCCGCGAGATAAAAAAACGTGCTGTAGAATTGCCCAAACTTTCACAAATGGATCCAAACGGGACCTTAGTGTTAGCACTCGGCGGAGAAGTTTCAATCTTAAATCCCATTTTATCGACCGATACTACTTCTTCGGCGGTGGAGGGTACTATCTTCTCGGGGATGATTCGTTTTAATAAGCATCTAGAGCCAGAACCGGACCTTGCTACCCACTGGAAAGTATCGAAAGATGGCAAAGTATGGACTTTCTATTTAAAGAAAAATGTTTTCTGGCAGGATGGCCATCCTTTTACTGCTGCAGACGTAAAATTTACTTTTGATTCGATCTTAAATCCCAAAGTTAATACGGTAAGACGCAGTAATTATATTATCGACGGTGTTCCGATTAAGTTTAGAGTAGTTGATAAGTATACCGTTCAAGCAATTTTACCCAAACCGTATGCGCCGTTCATTGTGCATGCCGCGATGAGTATTATTCCAAAGCATCTACTAGCCGGAAAAGATATCAACCGCGCTGAATTCAATCGTAATCCGATTGGTACCGGTCCCTTTAAGTTAGCGGATTGGCAAGTTGGCAATCACGTTATTGTTGAGCGCAACGAAAACTATTTTGGCAAGAAACCGTGCCTCAAAAAGATAATTTATAAGATTATTCCGGATGAGAATGCTCGCTTAGTGGCACTCGAAGCCGGTGAAATTGATAGTGCCGGTGTTCCTCCTAAAGATTACAAAAGAATGTGGACAATTCCCAGCGTAAATATTTTTGAATATGATGTTTTATTGTACGTTTACTTAGGATTTAATTTAGCCAATCCAATTTTCCGCGACGTTACGGTCAGGCAAGCCTTCGCGCATGCGACTAATAAAGATCAATTGATCTCATTGGTATTAAAAGGCTTAGGTAGTAGAGCGGATGTTCCCAATGCTCCGGTTTCGTGGGCTTATGCGGATGATGTCGTGAAATATAAATATGATCTTAAAAAGGCCAATGCACTTTTAGATCAAGCCGGTTGGAAATTAAATTCAGATGGCATACGCGAAAAAAATGGTAAAAAATTAGCATTTACGATAATTATCAACCAGGGAAACAAGGAAAGAGAAAAAGCGGCGATTATCCTTCAGCAACAGTATAAAAAAATCGGCGCGAAAGTAAAAATTAGAGTATTAGAGTGGAGTGCACTGCTCCGTATTGTTAATGCACCCAAAGGCCCCAAAAATTTTGATGCAGTCATTATGGGCTGGTCACTAGGATTAGATCCGGATGGTTATATTATCTGGCATTCCAGCCAATATCCGCGCGGATTTAACTTTATTGATTATAAAAACAAGAAAGTAGATCACTGGCTGGAAGTTGGGCGTACCGAACTTAATCGTAAAAAACGCAAAGCCACTTACGCTAAAATTTATCAAGAAATTGCGAAAGATGTACCTTACATCTTTTTATGGTATCCCCGAGCCGTGTCTGCCATTTCAAAACGGGTGGGGGGACTTGATCCTAATCCGGGGCCGGCCGGGGCTTTTCTTGATATCGAAGACGTGTTTGTAATAAAATAGATCATGCGCAAGTTTGTCATTCGTCGTCTATTACAATTAATTCCACTTTTAATTGGTATTTCCTTAATATCGTTTTTTGTAATTCACCTGGCACCGGGTGATCCTACTAATTTATTTGTCGATCCCTCTGTACAACCTGAAGAGTTAGCTCGCATTCGGGCCAACTTTGGTTTAGATAAACCAGTTATTGTTCAATATTTCTATTGGCTCAAAAATGTTTTACGCGGAGACTTTGGCACCAGCTATTTTACCGGGAAACCAGTGGTTTTAGAGATTGCCGAGCGGTTACCTGCAACATTGCTACTGATGGTCTCATCCATGCTGATTACTTTAATCATAACGATCCCACTTGGTGTATATTCTGCGGTAAAAAAGGGCAAGTTTTTTGATCAATTTTTTACCGTTTTCTCTTTTGCTGGAATGGCGATCCCTTCTTTTTGGTTAGGTTTAATGCTCATGCTTTTATTTGCGGTTCAGCTGCATTGGTTTCCGGCGGTGGGCATGTTTAGTTATCAATTAAAAGATGCGGTGTGGTATATCAAAGCTTTAGATGTGATGCACCATATGTTTTTACCGCTTTTAACCATGACCATCTTATCTTTAGCGGGAATGTCGCGTTATCAAAGAGCAGCGATGCTTGAAGTTTTAAAAGAAGAATATATTAAAACCGCGCGGGCAAAGGGTCTTCCAGAAAAAGTAGTTATTTTTAAACATGCCCTGCGCAATGCGTTAATTCCGACCGTAACAATTTTGGGGCTTTCACTTTCAGGTCTTTTCAGTGGAGCTTTTATTATTGAAACCATCTTTGCCTGGCCGGGAATGGGTAGGCTAGGAGTGCAGGCGATATTCTCCAGAAACTATCCGCTGATTATGGGAGTAGTAATGTTATCTGCAGTTTTAATTGCGCTAGGAAATTTATTAGCTGATATTGGTTATGCATTAGTTGATCCACGGATAAGGTACGGAAAAAAATGAATCAATTTAAGAAAAACAAATTTGCGATATTTGGACTAGTGGTTTTAGGGCTATTTATATTTTTGGCCGTTTTTGCCAATGTGATTAGTCCCTATAATCCTGAATCAATTGTCGAAAGTGAAACCCAGCCGCCGTCCTTAAAACATTGGTTTGGAACCGACGAAATTGGCCGCGATATTTTAAGCCGCGTATTCTACGGATCGCGGATTTCGCTTACGGTTGGATTTGTCGCCGTGGTAATCGCCATTATTATCGGGATCGTCTTTGGTGCACTTTCCGGATATTTCGGCGGTTTCCTGGACACAGTCCTGATGCGCTTTGTGGATGTCATGCTGGCTTTCCCATCGATTTTCCTGATATTAACTATCCAGATCATGCTTTCGCCTAATATATATAATGTAATGATCGTGATCGGGCTGACCTCGTGGATGGGGGTGGCGCGGTTGGTGCGGGGTGAATTTTTAACCCAGAAAGAGCGCCAGTACGTTGAAGCGGCGCATGCCATTGGTGCCTCAAACTTAAGAATCATTTTCCGCCATATTTTGCCGAATGCGATTGCCCCGATTGTAGTGGCTGCTACGTTAGGAATGGCAGGAGCGATATTAACTGAATCGGCATTATCGTTTTTAGGATTAGGGGTTCAGCCGCCAACTCCATCCTGGGGAAATATGCTGATGGATGCCCAGGCCTATATGCGTGATGCTCCGTGGATTGCTATTTTCCCGGGTCTTTTTATCTTGTTGTCAGTACTAAGTTTATACTTTGTGGGAGAAGGATTAAGGCAGGTCTTTAATCCTAAGGAATAATATGTTACTGGAAGTTAAAAATTTAAAAACTCATTTTTATCAGGAAGGCCTTCCGGTTAAGGCCGTGGATGGAATTTCATTTGGGGTGGGAGCGGGTGAGGTATTAGGTATTGTTGGTGAATCAGGATCCGGCAAAAGCACGGTCGGGCTTTCGCTTTTAAGATTAATTGATCTTCCCGGTAAAATTGTGGAAGGTGCAATCAATTTTGAAGGCATCGATTTGATGCAATTGCCCGAAAAAGCGATGCGCAATATTCGCGGGGCCAAGATTTCGATGATTTTTCAGAATCCATTTACTTCATTGAATCCAGTTTTTACCGTCGGTGATCAAATCGCTGAAACGTTAAGATTTCACCAGGGGCTTTCCAGGCGCAGGTCCCGCGACAAGACCATCGAGATGCTGAAGATGGTCCATATTAAAAATCCCGAAAGCAGAATCAACAGCTATCCGCATCAATTTTCAGGTGGAATGCAGCAGCGCGTAATGATTGCCATGGCCTTAGCCTGTAATCCCAAGCTTTTAATTGCCGATGAGCCAACTACGGCTTTAGACGTCACAGTCCAATGGGAAATTATTAAGCTCTTACGTGAATTAAAAGATAATCTGGATGTTTCGATTATTTTAATTACCCATGACTTTTCGGTGGTGGCCGAGCTGTGCGATAAAGTGGCGGTCATGCACAACGGTAAAATTGTCGAAGATGGAAATTTGAATCAAGTGGTGCAAAGGCCCAAAGATCCGTATACTCAAAAACTAATTTCAACCGTACCGAGGATTGAATAATGGAAAAAGTAAAAACGATTAATTTAAATAAAGAGTTTGGCGCCGTCCGTGCGGTTCAAGATGTGAACCTTATTATTAATGAAGGAGAGATTTTGGGGTTAGTAGGGGAATCAGGATCCGGGAAAAGTACCCTGGGACGTCTAATTTTAAATTTACTGGAGCCTACCAGCGGTGAAGTTGTATTCGAAGGTAAACCTATTAATAAAATTCCCCTTTCCGAGCTCAGGCAAAAGATGCAGATCATCTTCCAAGATCCTTATTCTTCGCTTAATCCGCGGATGAAGATTTTTGATGCGATTTATGAGCCCCTAAAAATCCATAAAAAGTTTTCTAAAGCACGCGTGGCCGAACTTTTGGATTTAGTTAGACTTCCGCAGTCGTTTATCAGCCGTTATCCGCATGAATTATCCGGTGGCGAGCGGCAGCGGGTAGTGATCGCGCGGGCGCTGGCCTTAAATCCATCCTTTATCGTATGTGATGAGCCGGTTTCGTCGTTGGATGTGTCAATCCAGGCGGAAATATTGAAACTATTGAAGGATCTGCAACAAAAATTGAACTTAACTTACCTGTTTATTGCCCATGACCTGGCGGTAGTTTACAATTTTTGCGATCGAGTAGTGGTCATGCACGATGGTAGGCTGGTAGAAGAGAATACCCCCGAATTATTGTATAAAGACCCCCAACAAGAATATACGCGCAAATTAATTAATGCTATCCCCAAAAAATTGTATCAGCTTTTGGCCTAAATTTTCACCGTTTTTATGAGCTAAAACCCGCAAATCTGCTGGATTTCCGCAAAGTGCTGTGTTAAGATATTTCCCGTCGGCATAAAAAAACTTTGTTAAAAAGTGAAATTTTTGATACTACTTGCCGATAATTAAATGGCCGGTGAAACCAGGAGGAGGCGAGCCAAATGAACCCAGAAGACATGAAAGAGTTCCGTTGTAAGTTTTGTCATAGACTCCTCGCAAAAGTTGGCGAAGCCAAGAAAGTCGAAATCAAGTGCCCCAAGTGTAAAACCATGAATCTGTATAACGATGACATGGTAGTAGTGGTTCAAGTTGACGAAGATTACCTGAAACGCAAAATCCAAAAGGGAAAAGTTTCATATAATTTCGTAACTCACTAATTTTTGTACCGATCCTAAGTTTAAATTAAAGCTTCTACGAAAGTAGAGGCTTTTTTTGTGCTTCGCATTATCTCGAATTTTCTAATTTGCAAAAAAATTAGCGATTTCCCCAAAAATAATTGCCCTCCAAAGTGAAATTTTTTTCTGCAGTGGCCGAAGATATGTCAGATAGCCAAAAGAGCTAAGCAGGGGAAGGTTCAATCGAGACCGTTTCGACAAGAAATAAAATTTTAGGAGGAAAAGAAAATGGCAAAAGTATCAATGACACAAGTTAAAAAAGCATGGAGACGAACCGCGCCGCGCAGGGGTTATAATTTTGGTTTTAATCTGAAGAATCTGAGAGCAACTAAAGCATCAATAACAGACTGGATAAACGGAGCAAGTAAAAATAATGTTGGTTCGCGTGATGGGCTAACCGTAGCTGCCTATTTCCCGCCGCTTTATCTTGCTCATGTTAATCAGCAGGCTGCTGGGATCTTTCGTGGGGTAATTGGTGCGCAAGAAATTCACTGGGCAGCACCCGGATCGCATACCAGTGGAGTCCATGCTGAATCAATTGCTGCTGATTTTGGAAACGTTAGAGGTGTGTTAATCAATCACTCAGAAGTCATTGGTGAACACGGAAGAACCCTAGAGCAAGCTGCTGGACAGTTACGTAGGGCATTGGACACCAGTCGTAATAGTGCAGCGTTTCAATATATTACGCTCTGTGTTGGTGAAGACCGAGCAACCTATGATAGAGGTACTACGGCATCGGTTAGATACGTGAAAAACCAAGTACGAACCATGCTGCAATTGGCCGGAGTAACGGCTGAAGAAATGTCACAAGTTGGAATTGCTTATGAGCCAAGATTTGCGATTCAGGTTGGAGATAAGCCAGGTATTCCACCTTCAGATGCGCATATTGCGAAAATGGGATGGGAATGTTTAAGAGCCACGGCTGAAATTGTAGGGATTAAAGCTATGGCACAGATGTTTACTCTCCAATACGGCGGCAGTATGAAAGGACCCGAAAACGAAGGCGCTCCAGTTCAACGCTTTGTTGGTCCTAAAAATTTGGTGTCCCTGGATTTATATAACGGTGGTTTAATTGGAACGGCTGGAAAAGATCCTGTGACCGCAGGCGCGATCTTAGCCGAGATTGTACCAGTTGCATAAGGTTTAGTTATTCATCTCCCTCCCAGATTTCTCTGGGAGGGAGAGTTTTTTTCTCCTTACCGTCATCGCAGTGTTTGGCGCACGTGATTAGCGCAGGTATTTTTCCTCGAAGATATTATCTAGGTTAAGAATTAACGCCGGATCTAAGGCTTTTTTTACCGCAGCCATTTCTTTAATGCCATTTTCACCGTACATGATTTTAAGATAAGGCTTTTTGATTTTACCAATGCCGTGCTCGGCGGAAATCGTGCCACCTAATTGCACCGCTTTAGTAACAAACAGCTTAATGTTTTTAAGCGCTAGTTCTTTTTCCTCATTGTTTTTTGGAAGCTGATTGACATGCAGGTGATAATTTCCAATATGCCCAAACGCTAGATGATGAATTGATAACGGTTTAAGAATCTCATCGTAATAAGCCATCATTTCATCAAATGCATCGGCTGGAACCGCGATGTCAGTGGCTAGTTTTTGAAATCCAGTGCGTTTAAATATTTCATTGATAGTTTCCGGGATTGAATGACGGATTTCTTTTAGCTCTTTATCCTCTAATTCAGTTAAGGCGATGCGGCATTGATCTAAATCGGCGCCGTGTTTTTCAATTAAATCACTCCATTGCTGTAAAAGGTCATCTTCAACTGTTTCAGTTGACTCCTGCTCAAAGAAAATAGCCGCTTTAGCGTCTTTAGGAATGGATGGATTTTTTTCTCGGATAAGATCCAGGGTGTATTGATCGAGATATTCAATCGAGGCGGCACTGAGCTTTGTAATATCACCTGATTTTTTGCTTTCCAGAGATATTTGCCGAACTTCTTTAACAAAATTTAAACAATCTTTTGGGTTATTGAAATATACGATCCCGCCAAAGATCTTTTCGGGTTTGACCGCAATCTTTAAATCCATTTCAACAATCACACCTAACGTTCCTTCTGATCCGATGAATAAATCAATTAAATCCATGTTGTCGTAAACGTAATATCCGGCCGCATTTTTAATCATAGGCATTTCATAAGAGGGGAGATCGCATTTGATCGTTTCAAAACGGCGGCCTTCGGCAAATATTTTTCCGCGTTCAATATCTAAAATTTCGCCAGTGGAAAGCACTACTTTAATTCTTTTTACGTGATTGCGGGTGGGGCCATATTTAAAAGTGCGTGAACCGGAAGCGTTGGTGGCTAAAGTTCCTCCCAGTAAACAAGTGGACTCAGTTGGATCTGGAAGATAAACCAGGTTTTCCTTCGCCAATGCTTTTTGTAAATCCTCAAGTACTACGCCGCATTCAACTGTGGCGGTTAAATTCTTTTTATTGATGTTAATAATTTTATTGAGTTTCTCGACGGATAAAATTTTTCCTTTTAATGGAATACATCCGCCGGTAGTGCCGGTTTTCCCAGATGAAATGGTTATGGGAGTATGATTTTTACTGGCTTCTTTAAGGATTTGGGGGATTTCATCCTGTGATTCAGCAATAATGACGGCTTCGGCTTTGGCACCCGGCATTACCGAGGTATCTTCGAGGTAGTTTTTGATCATATCCTGGTCGTTTTTGATGAGCATAGGCTAGGTATTATATCATGAGGAAAAGTGATATAATATCCGCCAAGGTGATAAAATGAAAAAATTAATTTTATTGTTTTTACTGTTAGTTTTTGTGCTTTCTTCGGTTGCATTTGCTTTTTCCACGGTTCCCAGCAAGGAAGCTAATGCGCGCGCCGCGATTTTAGGTAAAGTAAGGGTAGTTGGGAACGAACCTTTTACCGAATTAGTACTCGAAACCAAAGATGGTGATTTACTGTTAATCAGAGAAAACGAAGAAAGTGACTTGTGGTGGCTGCAGGGAACTAACGTTATCGTCTACGGAAAAGTTGTGCCCGCTCAGTCTCGTTATACCGAGGCCTACATAATTATTGATAAATATACTGAGGTAAAATAATATGTTTAAAATAATGAAAAAATATTCTGCGGCTCTTATCTTATTATTATTTGTAACAGTTATTGGATGTGGTCAGGCGAGCGATGGTGGAGGGGGCGGCGGAGGCGGCGGCGGTGGCGGTGGCGGCGGTACTTCCACGTGGGAAGTTACGGTTTTAACCTTTGCCAGTAATGTTGGGGGTATTACTTTTAGTGATTTTACCTCAGGAAAACAGGCTATTTTAATGTGTTCAAGTCAGCCGAATACGGCCTCTACTACAACCCGCACTTATTCTTTCTCGGCCAGCACTTCTACTTCACGTGCCCTGGCAACCCCAGCAGCTGAACCAGAGTTATCTGAGCGATCTGCGCGATCTTATGAATTAAGCCCACAAGAAAAAATTTCAGAAATAATGCGTGAGAACGAAAAAGAACAATTAGCAGACGCCGGTATCCCAAATCAATCCTTATCCTCACGTAACCAAAAGGGGATTGCGATGCTGGATGCGGTTGGTTCGGTGGAATCATTCCGAGTTTATAATTTCGGCACCGGTGGTTATGATTCTAAGACTGCTACTTGTGTGGCAGTTGGAACGTATTGTTATGTATATGTAGATAATACACTTACCGTGTCAGCATCTGATGTTACTAGTCTAATGAACGAGTTTGATAGTAATACTTATCCAACTGATAGAGCAAATTTTGGAGATGAGCCCAATCCAGGGATTGATAACGATTCGCGGGTTACCCTTTTGCTGGTAGATTTATCCGCAGGATTATTTGGTTTCTTTGATAGTATCAACGAATATCCTACCTCTACTTATTCAAATAGTAATGAACGCGAAATGTTATTTTTAAACGGAAATGCCGCTATTCTTCCGGATCTTCCTCAGACTATGGCCCACGAATTTCAACACATGATTAATTTTAATAATAAAACTTTAATTAATGGTGTCTCCGCCAGTACCTGGGTTAACGAAGGACTTTCAATGTATGCCGAACAAGTTTGTGGTTATGGTTTGCCGGCTGGAGATTATTTTGTCTTTGGTTCGGTACAAACCTATTTAAATAGTCCTAATACTAGTCCTTTGCCGATTTGGAATTCTAGTTATGGTTATGGTTCGGGATATCTTTTTATACTTTATATTGCTGAACAGTTTGGCGATGCGGCAATTCAATCTCTGGTAACCAGTAATAAAACTGATATCGCTAACATCGAAAACGCAACGGCAAAACCTTTTGCATTGGTGTTTAATGCATGGGCAATCGCTAATTATATGGATGGGTTAGCTGCACTTTCACCCTATTTTTACTCATCAATTGACCTGAGAGGATCCTATGATCTAGGCGCTGCCCACGGAGGAGTGCAAACCCTTACTGGGCCTACCTATGAAGCGGTTACATCGTACCCAGCTTCTTCATCGTCTAAATCGTTTCAATCTTGGGCTCCGTCATATTTAGTATTTAGTCCGGTTTCCAGTGGAAACGTTTCAGTCATTGTTACCGGCGGTACAAGCTCGTTTATTTCTGGAGAAGCGATTCATGGAGCTCTCTATTAATTAACCGGCAGGGTTATGTAGAAGGTGGTTCCTTGATTGATCGCGCTTTCGACATCCATCTTGCCTTTGTGTTCTTTAATGATTTGGTAGGATACCCACATGCCTAATCCGGTTCCTTCGCGTTTCATGGTAAAAAACGGATCAAAAACATTTTTCAATCGATCCTCTGGAATACCCAGCCCCGTATCTTTAAATTCAATCTGGATTTCGTTTTGACTTACTTTGCTTCTGATCCAAATACTGCCGCCGGTAGGCATAGCCTGGATAGAGTTTAATGCTAAATTAATGAATACCTGGCTTAATTGATCGGGGTCGGCCTGGGTTTGGGGGAGGGGATGCAGATCTTTAATGAATTCAATGTTCTTTTTGCGAGCCGAGTGGAAGAATAAATCGACAGTCTCTTCAATAACCTTGTTTATATCCGTCTTTTCCTTTTTTAATTTAGGAGTTTTACTGTAGTTGAGGATGTTATCGACAATTTTTTTGATGCGATTGATTTGTTTGGGTATCATTTCGTTGTAACTATTCATAAACTCTGGATCATTGGTGCTTTCGGGTAATACTTGAGTAAGCCCTTGTATCGAAGCGATCGGATTTTTTATTTCATGCACCATTCCCGCCATCATCGTGCCGATTGAGGTTAACTTATCTGCCATCAGCAGTTGTTTTTGGGTGTTTAGTCTTTCTTCCTGCAGCAAAGCGTTTTCCATCGAAATGGCTAGTTGATGGGCGAGGGTGGTTAATAAGTTGATATCTTCGCTGGTAAACATGTCTCCGGATAGTTTTTGGCCGATGTTTAGTATGCCGATGAGGCCCTTGGGGGTGGTGAGGGGCAGACAAAGAGCACATTTTATGGCTTCCAGCTCATTTTTTACTTTGGTGAGTTCTAAATAGTCTTCCGCATTTTTGTCCGAGCGGGATTCTAATTCGTAAGCAACTTCATCTAAAACGAGGGCTTCGTTTTTGCTGACTAAGTATTTGTATAATGGGTTATCTTGCTTTAAGGTTTCCAGAAACATGCCTTAGATTTTATATGGTTTTTTAGTGGTTTGCAAGATGTTGAATTTTACTACAGGTGTAGTGATAATAATCCCTCACGCTCCGACCAAAGATCGGGGCTTTTTTGGTCGCACATTGCATACTTGCACAGTTTCCACTACACTTGTCGAAATCCACTACACCCGCAATAATATAGTAAGCTCAAGCACCTATTCAATCTATTGGCAGAAAAGTTGCTTTATATAGACTAGAGACCAAAAAAGACCAAAGGCGCGGTGGCCGGTCTACAGTCCATAGTCTATGGTCTATAGTCCCCCAAAAGAGTAAAATTAATTGGCATTAGCGAAAAATCGGAAGGGGGATTTTCGGGATTTTAAGCAAAAATTATCGATAAATATATATGGAAAGGAATAAGGCAATGAAAAAGAAATTTACGGTTATTTTGATTGGTTTGGTGTTGGTTATTTTGGTAGCGATAGGAAAGTGTTTTTCTTTGGGACATGTGCCTAGGGAAACAGACCAAACCTCAAAAATCGAAGAAAATACACAAGAAACTGTTGCCAAACTTGTATTGGATGAACCGCAAGATAATTACTATTTATATCATGTGTTACTTGGCATTTATAAAGATAGTCAACGTGATCCTGAAGATGCGCTAACAGAATTAGCGTCTTTTGCTGCGAAGTATGAGGGCGAGGATGTAAGTGCGTATGATACAGATCCTTTAAAGGGAGCCTTTGGTGCAATGGCTCAAATGCTAAAAGCAAGAATCTATGCAGAAAAAGGAGATATTCGTAAAGCGCTTGTATCGTACGAATACGCAATATCAAGATACGGAGATATTGAAATTATTGGGGAAGATATGCATTCGTCGGGACCTTTTGGGAAGACGGGGGCATTTGCGCTTTTATGTATTGCCAATATTTACTTCGATAAGCCAGAAAAATCATTAGAGACCTATCACAGATTGATCCGACAATATCCTAAAGCTAAAAAGAATTATTATGAGGGAGGAGGGCAGTTTGATGTTGAAGCTTTTAGAAAAATTGTTAGGATAACTGAAAAAAAATATTCGTCAGAAAGAGTTATTATCGAATGTAATCAAGTTTTGAGAGAATCAAAAAATGAAGAATTGATATGTAAGGTTTTATTAACAAAAGCAAGGAAATTGGCTGAGCTAAATAAAACAAGAGAATCAATTGAGACTTTTCAAGAAATAATAACCAAATATCCGGAAGTAAAAACCTATTATTACCCCTCTAGGGAAGAGCATTACGCGTTAACGGCTAGCAGAGAAGCAGCGGCCCTAGAGCGTAAGATAGAGGATGAGGGTCTTAATGACAGAGAGAAGGATTAAATCTGGATGCGCCATAATAAAGGAAAAAGTACAAGGCGAACATGGGAATGATTTTTGGAATATGTATTATTTTATGATTTAAATAGGATGATGATGATATGTTCATTGTAAGGATGGCTAGTATATTAGTTTTAATATTGTCTTTTTCGATGCAGGTGGCTTCTGCAAGCACAAGTATTGAAAACTATCCTTTTAGCGAACATAAAGAAATGACAGCAAGTTTTGGAGAATACCGGATATACGATGGTTGGAAAACTAAACATGAGGGTGTAGATTTAAAAGTTCCGGTAGGGGAAGATGTTTATCCTATTGCCTCGGGAATTATTATAAAAGTAAATGAGGACGAGGAAAAAAGTTATGGCAATTATGTGATTGTTGAGCATGCTGATAAAACACAAACATTATATGCTCATTTAAGCAGTGTGGAAGCTTTTAGAAAAAATGCACCGGTTAATACAACAACATTACTTGGTTATTCTGGAAATACTGGCAATTCAAAGGGAGCGCATTTACACTTCAGTAAAGCATCGCAAAATGTTGATACATTAAGTTCTTCTGGTACAAACCACCAAACCAACCCCCTCAAAGACATTCTAGCCCAACCGAAGAATGCAACTGGTATTCTAGATGATAGAATCGGCAACGCATATCTGGAGACAAATGAAGGAAATCTCAAGGCACATCCCAAAATCATACTTCTGGATGCAAATACAGGAGAAGAAATAAACGCCATTCAGTCTGATTTAAGTTTAGTTTCAGACAATGATTCATTTCAAATACATCCGATAAAAATAATCGTTGAAGCTTATCAATATACCAGTAGATATTATGACAATAAGCAAAATAAGTATGAATATAAAAAGACAAATCCGTACAAGATTAAATTCATAATCACAAAAGATGGGATTGAAGTTTCAAATAATCCTGATGAGATTGTTTTTGACGACATGGATACGCCGGTTGGAGACGATTATAGAGTTGTTGAAAAAGACAGTAAAAGCAAATATGGATCCATGCCATTCAGCACGAAAAACTATTATTGGCGTTACTGGCAGCCGGGCGAAGCTGGATTATATAAAATCAGGGTAGAGGTATATCCAATCCATAATGATAATAAAGGGGTAAATTATACAGATAATGCAGAAAGAGAGATTTCGGTCGGGCTTAATTTAGTTGATTATTATGATGACAGCTATGGGTTAGCGTATAATCCTGACACGGGAGTATCCGCACCATCGGTTAGAGCTTTGGATATAACAATTAGTCCAACTATTTATTATACGGATATCAGTAATCAAATATTTACACCATATCCGGAGGCCGATGGTTTTTCTGATCATACTGTATTTTCAGCGCGTGCAAATTTATTATCTGATTGGAAGGTGCACATTAAGGATACTTTAGGGAATATAAAGGAGACATTAGATGGAGGGAGGGGGTACGAGGCAAAAACAGAGTGGAATGGGGATGTGTTGTCCGATGAATATACCTATGAGATTGAGGCTAAGAGTGTTTATTTGGATGGGATAAGAACGATCGAAGGATCATCGGTAATTGTTGATAGCGAGCCACCTGGTTTTTCAGATTCACCTGCTTTTGCCTCCGGGGCAAAGAGTGAAATTACCTCTACAGAAGAGGGAACCTCTGTTGTTTTCTCGCCAAACGAGGATCTTTCTTCAATCGTAGTTCATCTCTACAATGCGAAGACTGGTGAAAAGGTAGTTGAATACCTGGATGTATCGTCGGGCCTTGAAAAAGATGGCCAGATGTTAATTGATTGGTGGGATGCGGGTGCATATCCCAATGGATGGTATTTTCTGCAGATAGAAATGATAGATCTGGCTGGTAATATAACAAATCGCGGTGCAATAGAAATAAAAATTAAGATAGATAAACCATGGGAAGAGAGTGCGGGGTCAGAACCTACCTCCGAAGATGACGATGACGACCCCACCCCCGATAACCTCCCCCTGGTTTCCGACGTTGCTTTTGATTCATCCGGGAATATGTTTGTTTTGTACGCGAAGGATAGTAAATTAATAAAGTATGATTTAGAGGGTAACCAAATAAAAGAGGTAACCAGCTACGGCGGCGAAGATTTCAATGGCCCGCTTGGGCTGACGGTTAGTTCTGCGGGGGATAGAGTGTATGTGGTGGATACGTATAATAACAGGGTAGTAGTCTTTGACGGAAATCTTGCTCAAGTTAAAGAAATTAAAGGGAAGGAAGTATATATAACGGACTGTGATGTAGATGCGTATTGCTGGTCATGGTTTGGATTAATCAGATCGGATGCCGCTCCGACTTATGGCGGGGGGATACGGCATGTTGATGAGGAAAAATATTTGCTTCCAAAGGAAATTTGTTTATTCGGTGAAAACATGTATGTAGTGGATAGTGATAAACATCGAGTGTTAAAGTATGATAAAGAAGGAGAACCGGTAAGATTTGATGTTCTACTGGCTGATTTAAGAGGGACATTCAGGGAAGAATGTAACACACACTTTGTGGCTTCCGGTACAACAATAGAGAAATACCTGGTTCATTCTAATTCTCTAAATGATACAATAAAATTTGATGGTTATGACTTTATTCATCACAATGTTGAAAATCAGCATTCGGGAGATGGTAATGGCGAATTTCTGAATCCCGATTCTGTTGTGCTTGATCTTTCCGGCAACCTTTACGTAGCCGACACCGGTAACAACCGTATCCAAAAATTTTCTCCTGACGGAGCGTTTGTTTCTAAATTTGGCGAAGGAATTCTGTCTTCACCTCAAGGAATAGACGTCGATTCGGAAGGAAATATCTGGGCTGCAGACACTGGCAACAATAGAATAGTAGAGTTTAATTCTTCAGGTAGTCAGATTGCAGAATTCAAATCCGACGAATACGAAATCAATCCACATAAAATAGTTGCTAGAGGAGAGAATATATACATCGCCGATGCTAACTTTGAAGAACCGCTGGTATGGAATATTGCTGGAGAAATATCAGATGTTAAATTATCAGATAACTGGTTTTCGCCAAACGAGGATGGGTGCGGCGACTCGATAAGTATTGCATATAATCTGTCTCATCCGGCGAATGTATCGATTCAGATTTTAAATAGTGAAAGTAGCATTGATGCCCGCGCAATAAGTAATGACGGCGTGAACGTTGTGAACGAAGTTTCAAGAAATTCGGGAGAAAATGAAGAAATATGGAATGGGAAAATAGTACACAGTGAACAGTTTACAGTTGACGGCAGGGTGGATTCGGATGACTTTGAGGTGATAGCGGATGGGGAAGTTGTAAATCCTAAATCCGAAATTCTAAACAATATCGAAAATCTAAATTCCAATGTTCCAAACTTTCGGGATTTTGTTCATTAGGAATTAGAATTTGTTTAGAATTTAGTGTTTTGATTTTGTGCTCAAAAGGAAAGGGGAATAAAAATGAAAAAGGTAGTTATTGGCTTGGTGATTCTTGGGTTGATAATTGTAATTGGGGTGGGAATGGGGAAAAGCTTTTCTTTGGGACACGTACCCAGTGAGACAGACCAAACCTCAATAGCCGAAGAAAGCAATCAAGAAACGGTTGCCAAACTTGTATATGTTAGCACCAATGAAACACTTTCCGAAACTTTATACCATTTGGATTTGCAAGATGGAAAATTGGATGAACCGCATATAGTGGTTACAAATTTAGAAAACGATGAGGAGGGATTGACAACAAAAGGAATGGTAATAAAGAGAAAGATTAGGTTTATTGGAAAAGATGGCAAGATTAAGAGAGAGCTTTTGATAGAAGACCTTACTAAAGTGAGTTTGGAAAATAACTTTAGCGCCGTGAGAATTGTAGGATTGTCAGAATCTGGCCCGGTATATGAAAGATACTATGATGTAGAAGGCAATTTATTTATCGATAATAAGAGTTTTTATGCTTTATTTAGTTTTTCGCCAAATGGTCAATATTATATTAGATGGAAAAATATGTATCAGCAGCCCATAGAAAAGCTAGAATTTTTTGATATAACAGGAAAATTAAAAGGATATTATAAATACGATACGTCTCAAGGCCATTTTAATCAGCTAATATTTTCGAAAAATGGAAAATTTGTTTTAGCTGAATTTCACCGGGGAAGCGAAAAATCCCAGCCAGAATTGTTTATCTTTGACCATGCGGGAAGTCTTATCTCTCGGGTTGACTTGTCCAATTTTTATATAACGAAAGATTATGAAGGTATGTTTATTTCAAACAATGGGGAAGATGTTTATCTGTGTGGCTTTAATAAGGATGAGAAAAAACGCGAAGATCTTGAATTTATGAGTATTCTAGTTGTTGATAAGAATAATCAAATTAAATTTAAACGAACTTCGCCTTATTATTATGGCATTAATATGACTCCGGATGGTAATTATCTTGTAGCTGCGACTGAAGATTGTGTTCATGTTTTTGATGTTGAAGATAACTTTAGGGAAGAGAAAATGAATGTTGAAATTTATAAAGAAGGTATCAAATCTTTATCCAATATTTATATGATTGACAAAAAAAGGGTGCTTTTGTTTCAGCAGGTAGTTCAATACGAAATGAAAATATTATCCCGGGAAAAGGTGCAAAGTTACAATCTGGGTAAAACGAAATATTTTATACTTGGATTTGGCGGCAAGAGCGGATGGTTTGACTTCGAAAGAACTTATCCGAATATTTCAATATATTGTTTGGAAAATTTACGATGAATCGATCTGTTAGGATATTGTTGCTTTGTTCGATAGTTTGTGTTTGGCTTGCTTCTGCAAGTAATGCTAAGCCAGATGATTATCCTTTATCCAATCACTATTGGATGTCGCACGCCTTTGGTGAGTATCGAATTTACGGTTCTTGGAAGGCAAAGCATGAAGGGGTGGATTTAGCTGCGCCAGAAGGAGTTTCTGTTTATGCGATGAAAGGGGGGACCTTTTATAAATATGAATTTGGCAAAACCCACGCCTACGGGAATTATGTAGTTATTAAACACGATGATGGGATGCAAACACTATATGCCCATTTATCTAGTATTAAAGCTATTGCAAATGGAGCAAGGATAGACGAGGGGGCAGAAATTGGGAAAAGCGGTGCAACCGGCACTTATGTTGATGGTGCACACCTTCATTTTGGAGTAGCTTCACAACAAGTTGATGTTTTAAAATCCAGTGCCCACTACCAAACCAATCCCCTTAAAGATATCTTAGCTCAACCCAAAAATGCAACTGGTATTCTTGACGATAAAATTGGTAACGCATATCTGGAGACAAATGAAGGGAATCTAAAGGCACATCCAAAAATCATACTTCTGGATGCTAATACAGGAGAAGAAATAAATGCTATTCAGTCCGATTTAAGTTCAGTTTCAGACGATGGTTCATTTCAGATACATCCGATAAAAATAATCGTTGAAGCTTATCAATATACCAATAGATATTATGACGATAAGCTGCATAAGTATAAATATAAAAAGACAAATCCTCATAAAATCAAGTTTATAATCACAAAGGATGGAGTAGAAGTTTCAAATAATCCTGATGAGATTGTTTTTGACGACATGGATACGCCGGTTGGAAATGATTATAGAATTGTTGAAGAAGATAGTAATAGCAAATATGGATCCATACCATTCGGCACGAAAAACTATTATTGGCGTTACTGGCAGCCGGGAGAAGCTGGATTATATAAAATTAGGGTAGAGGTATATCCAATCCATAATGATAATAAAGGGGTAAGTTATACAGATGATGCAGAAAGAGAGATTTCGGTCGGGCTTAATTTAATTGATTACTACGATGATAGTTACGGCTTAGCGTATAATCCAGATACGGGAGCATCTGTTCCATCGGTTAGAGCGATGGATATAACAATTAGTCCAACTATTTATTATACGGATATCAGTAATCAAATATTTACTCAGCATCCGGAGGCCGATGGTTTTTCAGACCATACTGTATTTTCAGCGCGTACAAATCTATTGTCAGACTGGAAGGTAAACATAAAGGATGCTTTAGGGAATATAAAAGATACATTAGATGGAGGGAGAGGGTACGAGACAAAAACAAAGTGGAATGGGGATATATTATCCGGTGAATATACTTATGAGATCGAAGCTAAAAGCGTGCATTTGGGTGGGATAAGAACGATTGAAGGATCATCGGTAATAATTGATAGTGAGCCGCCTGGTTTTACAGATTCACCTGCTTTTGCCCCTGGCGCAAAGAATGAAATTACCTCTACAGAAGAGGGAACTTCTGTGGTTTTCTCGCCAAATGAGGATCTTTCTTCAGTTGTAGTTCATCTCTACAATGCGAAGACTGGAGAAAAGGTGGTTGAATACCTGGATGTATCGTCTGGAATTGAAAAAGATGGCCAGATGTTGATTGATTGGTGGGATGCTGGGACATATCCCAATGGATGGTATTTTCTCCAGATAGAAATGATAGACTTGGCTGGTAATATAACAAATCGTGGTGCAATAGAAACAAAGATTAAGATAGACAAGCCATGGGAAGAAAGTGCGGGATCAGAACCAGATATAGATGATGATGACACCCCCACCCCCGCCACCCTTCCCCTTGTTTCCGACATTGCTTTTGATTCGGCAGGCAATGAATATGTGTTGTACGCAAAAGAAAACAAGCTAATTAAATATGATCCAAGTGGAAATAAACTTGCGGAGGGAACCAGCTACGGCGGCGAAGATTTCAACGGCCCGCTTGGGCTGGCGGTTAGTTCTGCGGGGGATAGAGTGTATGTGGCGGACACGTATAATAATAGGGTGGTGGTTTTTGATGGGAAGCTTGCATCAATAAAAGAAATTAAAGGTCAAGACGTTTACATTACTAACGGTGATATTATCACCTACGACTGGGCTCTGGGGATTGCTATTATTAATCAATCAAATAATGCTGGCAATGGGATTAAGAAATATTCTTATGAAGGATTCAGTCTTCCTGAGGGGATAGCAGTATATCAAGATAATCTATATATATCAGATAAGGAAAAACACCGCTTATTAAAATATGACAGTAATGGAGAAGCTGCGATCTTTTCACTTCTGAAAGCAGACTTGAGAGGAGAAGCCAGGGATGCGTTTAATCGTACCCATCATGCATTAGGTATACCGGTTGCGGGGAGAACAGTTGATAAAGCTCTTGTCTATTCAAGCGCCCTGAACGACAAAATTGTCTTTGATTCTAAGGCGATAGACAAAAGTCGGTACGATCGAGGATGGTTGAGAGAAATGTTTAATTACTCTAGTCCGTCAGGGAATGCTAATGGACAATTTGCTTCTCCATCAGATGCAATTATTGATTCTTCCGGAAATATTTGTGTTCTTGACACTGGCAACAACCGCATCCAAAAGTTTTCTCCTGACGGGGCTTTTGTTTCACAATTCGGCGAAGATGTGCTTATTTCTCCCCAAGGGATTGATGTTGATTCTTCAGGAAATGTTTGGGTGGCAGATACAGGCAATCATAGGATAGTTAAGTTTAATTCATCCGGAAACCTGATTGCCGAATATAAGTCCGACGAATATGAAATCAATCCGCACAAAATAGTGATTAGAGGCGATAATCTTTACATCGCCGATGCCAACTTTGAAGAACCCCTGGTTTGGAATATTGCCGGGGAAATATCTGAAGTTGAGTTATCGGATAGCTGGTTTTCGCCAAATGGGGATGGGAGTGGAGACTCGATAAATATTTCATATAATCTATCCCATCCGGCGGATGTATCGATTCAGATTTTAAATAGTGAAAGTAGTATTGATGCCCGCGCAATAAGTACTGATGGGGTAACCGTTGTGAACGAAGTTTTAAGAAATGCGGGAGAAAATGTAGAAACCTGGAACGGAAAAATAGTGAGGAATGAAACCTTGCGGGGAGACGGAGGCAGCGACCCAGAAAACCAGGAAACCGTTGCCGATGGAAACTACACTTTAAAAATTATTGCTTCTTTTGGTGATTACAAAAAAACCGAAACTTTTGATATTCATGTTGATACGGTCAAACCAGGCGTAGCATTAAACCGTGATCCGCCGGGATTTTCTCCTAATGGTGACGGGACCAATGATTCTCTGGCTATCAATTACACCGTTTCAGATAATGCATCTCCCACTGCCGAAGTAACTATTTCCTTCCTGAAAGATGACGAAGTATTAAGCGTTATCTTTGAAGAAGAAAAATCTTTGTCAGTAGATGAATCTTTAACCTGGGACGGTAAGGTTGGATCCTGGTATGCAGAAGCCGATGGATTTTTAGAGCTCAAAGCTACTGATTTGGCAGGAAATACTGCGGTTGCCACCGCTGAGCTTATTGTTGACGGCAACCCGCCTTCTGCCTTTTCAATTTTATCTCCTTCGCCCGAAGCAATGCTTTTCTCCGGCCGCGATCTAACTATCGAATGGGAAAGACCGGAAGACACAAATTTGAGCAGTTTTAACGTATACATATCT
>Ga0180007_10001870_pt1 | contig 26494 bp, 21 predicted proteins | sample MM_PC_MetaG_FD_121122 | JGI IMG/M metagenome (GOLD analysis project Ga0180007, IMG submission 121122) | Groundwater microbial communities from the Aspo Hard Rock Laboratory (HRL) deep subsurface site, Sweden - MM_PC_MetaG | ecosystem: Environmental > Aquatic > Deep subsurface > Groundwater... | reverse complement strand
TATAGTTATCCACAGGTAAATATTACTAATTTTAGCCAAAAAACAAAAAAATGGCCTTTCTGCCTGTTTTGGCCAAAAATCAAGAAAATTTTACGCACAGTTTGTACACTTGTCATATACAATAATATGACAAAATATTCCAATTTGATAAGCCTATTCAACAAATTACAAAAGCGGCGTTACCTTAGCGGCTGGGTATTTTTAAATTTGCCAATTTCAAGGAGTGTTAATCCTTAAAATTTGACTATTTTGAGGATTTTGCGTATCATAAAAGTATGAAAATACCTCGATTTTATGCTAATTTAAACAAATATTTAGAACCAAACAAGGTTTTGGTCATTTATGGTGCGCGACAGGTTGGTAAAACTACCCTTCTTCAAGATTATTTAGCTAAGACAAGATTCAAGTATAAAATTGATTCAGGCGATAATATTAAAATACAGCAAGTTTTGGGTTCACGGGATTTCAAGCAAATTCTGGACTATGTTTCAGGTTATAAACTTATTGCTATTGATGAAGCGCAACGGATTCCCAATGTTGGCTTGGGTCTCAAAATAATTGTTGATCAAGCGCCTCAAATCAGAGTGATTGCCACGGGCTCATCTTCCTTCGGACTTTCCGGACAAGTGGGGGAACCGTTGACCGGCCGCAAAATAACACTCACACTTTTCCCCATTGCCCAGATTGAATTGTCTAAATTACGTAATCGTTACGAGCTTAAAGAAAATTTGCCAGAATATTTGGTCTTTGGCTGCTATCCCTCCGTGATCACTGCTAAATCTAGACAGAAAAAGATCGCTATCCTAGAAGAAATTATTAATGCCTATCTTTTAAAAGATGTTTTAGAGTTAGAACGAGTGAAAGGCTCAAAAATACTGATTAACCTCTTGCGGCTACTGGCTTTTCAAATTGGCAGTGAGGTCTCACTGACGGAGTTAGGAATGAAGTTGGGCATTGATTATAAAACAGTAGCCCGATATATCAATTTATTAGAAAAGGCCTTTGTACTTTACACTGTCTTTGGTTTTTCGCGCAATCTTCGCAAAGAAATCACCAAGAAAAATAAATATTATTTTTATGATAATGGGATTAGGAATGCCATTATTTCAAACTTCAATGATTTGGAAGTCCGCGATGATATCGGGAAGCTTTGGGAGAATTTTTTGGTGACCGAAAGATTAAAAATACAGAAATATCAGGGCATTTATGCTAATAATTATTTTTGGAGAACATGGGAGCATCAGGAAATTGATTGGCTTGAAGAAAGAGAAGGGGAAATTTATGCTTATGAATTTAAATGGAAGAGCGGCCAAGCGAAAGCCCCAGATGAATTTATTAAATCTTATCCTGGAGCAATTTTTCAAACTATAAATCAGGGCAATTATTTAGATTTTTTAGGTGTTACCTGAGTTGCTTTAATCTTGCCAGTTATCCATTTGTCGGTAAACCCAAAACGAGCCCTTGATAGAGCTCGTTTTTTAAAATGTCAGAAGAATTTATTATTTTTTGACTTTAAACTTCTTTAAGCCAAACAAGACAGCAATAATGACAACTATTACTGCAACAGCCACGATAATTATCCAGGTATAAGAGGTTTTTTTCGTTGTTTCCTTGCCAGCTAATTCAGGGAGGGTTTGTTTGATTTCGCCAGGCTTGATTTCATCAACATTAAGCGCGATTTGCACTTCTTGCTCGCCCTTAACTTCTTTGCCAATCATTTCAGTTTTCCATTCACCATCTTCCGGGTTATCAATAACCACATAAGCGCCCTGGCCGTCAGGACTGGCTGTGCCGGCATAGCGAACGCCAGATGGGCTGATTAAGGCAAATTCAATCACTGTTTTTTCATCAGCGCTGGCCAAACTGATGATAGGTATTCCCGCTGGTTTGTAAGAAATCAAACCAATACCCCAATTGCACCACGCCACTAATTGATTAGTGGTTGCTTGTTTGGCGCTGTAAACAAATTCCTTTGTAATTTTTTCTGCTTGCTTGATAGTAGTTTTTGCTTTAGTCGCCACAGCGACAAAAGCTTCGCGGGCCGACTTCATTAAAGCTTCAGCTTTGGCGGCTAGAGTATAGGCCAAATCGCCAGCTTTAGTCGCCACACTGTCCACGGTGCCACCCGCTGTCCGGCCAAGCTGATAGATACTTTCAATATTTATTTTTATATCAGTGCCCGGGACTCTTAAGACAGCTGAGCATTCAGTCATGGCTTGGCCGCACCAATCACTATAAGCATTAAAGAAAATAGTGTAAATCTTGGCTTCCTGATAGGTGCCGAACAGGCTTTTCGCAAATTGGCCAGCCACATCCAGTACATCAGCCGCTGATTCCAAGGCAGAATTTAGAAGACTATTATATTCCTTAGCTTGATTAATCACTTCTTCAAATTGTGTTTTTTTGTTGGCCAGCTCAGCGCCTTTGTCAGCGGCTTTGGCTAGAGTTGCAGCCTGATCCAGTAACTCACCGAGGTCATTTGTTGTTTCTATTAATTCGGTGTTCATCTTAGTAATTTTATCAAAAACATTATCACCGCCTTCGACAAAATCTTTTTGCAAAGCCAGTTGCTTTTTCATTTCTTCAATTTTGCTTTTGTATTGCTGGTAAGGAGTATTGCTTGTATTAGGGAAACTGCCTTTGATTTCGCTTTGATGCCAAAGACCAACCAGAAAATAAACAATTTGGTTTGAGATAGCCTCTTCAAAATTAGTTAAAAACATTTTCTTATATATTTCTATATACTTGCTTTTTACTTTATTTTCCAGATTATCAATGTATCTTTGCGTACTTCCCTTAGCGTCTGAATAGGCATTTTTTACCGTTTTGACTAATTCATCAACTTGACTCTTGTCTGTAATCCCAAGTTCAGTTAAAACATCAGCCAGGCTATTATCATTTACGCCGCCAGCGATAATTGTGGCTGTTTCTGAAAAATCATCAGCCATTTCTTTCAATTCGTCATTTTCTGCCAAAACTTCTAAGCGAGATGAAATAATTGCTTTAATTTTGTAAAAAAGATAAGCTTCTAAAGATTGCCAGCTCGTTTCGGCTAGCATACCAGCCATTTCTTCCTCTGCTTCATAGACAGCTAGGCCCAATTCTTCTGCCGCAATAGCATTTTTTAATAAAGCTAGCCCTTTAATTTCGTTATTAGTCCCTTGATATTGTTCTGCCAATGATTCAATGGCATCATGCATGTCTTTTGGGCTGACGCTCATTTTCTTTAATTCAGGCACATCTATTTTCTTCTCCAAATAGTTAAAAATATTGTGATATTCAGTTAGGGCTTGCTTAAATTCAGCTGATATTTCCGCTGTGGTTTTCTGGCATCTTGATTCGCTCTGACAATCCTGGCAATCGCAACCCTCGCTTTCTTGGCAGGTTTTATCGCCGCACCAGGTATAACCCTTTGGCCGGCAGGTGCTTTGGACGCAATTACCTGACTCGCATTGAGCGGCGGCAGTACAACTTTCACCATCCTTTTTCTTGCACTCGCCACAATCGCCAGCGCAGTTGGTACAGGTTTCTGTAGGCGAATCACATGATTTATCACCACAATAAGTGGCATTGGAACGGCATTTGCCATGCACGCAATAGCCGCCTGTACAGGTTTTGCTGTTAGTGCAAGTTGAACCGTCGCTTGATTTAGCTTGGCAATAATGGTTGCTGGTGTCGCAGTATTGCGAAGAACTGCAATGGCTGTCAGCGCTGCAGCAGATTTTGCCAGCCGCACAGCATATTTTATTGCCACAGTTACCTGATTTACATTCAGCACTACTTGTACAACTGCCGCCATTATCTTTTTGGCTGGCTGATTTACAATCAGGCGAACAAAAATCTGGATCCGATGGATCAAGACAAGTTTCGCCTTGACTTGAATCACAGTAGCCATCGCCCCAATAAAATGGAAAGCCTCGGCAAATATTATGGACGCAATACTCGCCTGAACATTCTGAATCCTTGGTACAGCTTTCGCCATCTTTCTTTAAAGTGGGAGTAGTCGCGCCCGAGGTGGTGACTTTAATTTTTAAACCAATGCCATCGCCGCTTGTATAGTGATAAAACACCACGGTATTTGAGCCAGCCTTAAAATAACTGGTGGCGTCAATCCAGAGGCCGCTGCCGCTTGACTCGCTAACCTCCTTACCAAGGGTCGCATCATAAATCACACCACCCGTTTCCGATGAAAAGCTTTTGAATTCCCAGACTTTAGTGCCATTGACCTTTAAATAACCATTCCAGCCCATGTACTTTTTCATGGTTGTTGGCGTTTTAGCATCATATTGAATAGTCTCGACCTTAGTAAAATTGCTTGGTAGAGTCACTGTCCAAGTGTGGGGTGCTTGGCTGTAGGTGACCACGCCGGCGTCTTGGGTGCCGCCGCTCTCAGTAAAAGTTAGTGATGAAGAAAGAGCCTTAGTGGAAAAAGCAAAAACAATAAAAAGCAGTATCACTACCGCTAGCCCAGTAAGGTGGAAAACAGACTTTTTCATACCTTTTTAATTAATGATAAAGTTTACCTTTAGATTATAGCACTTAAAAGAATTTTTATAAAACAAAAAAGCCCATTCTTTAAGAACAGGCTTATGCCTAAAATATTTTATCATGGCCCACTCATATTACGGGTTGACAGTCGTTCGACTTCAAAGCCGAAAATTACCTCGCCGGGTTCACGCAGGGCAAGCGCCTCACAGTTTCGCTTAGTCTCTTCGGTATTGAAAAGCTCAATGCGCTTTTTTGTTCATGTCTACCGATGATAGTATAATAAACCTTGATGCTATTGGTATCATCAACTTCTAAGCCCATAGAGCCTCCTTTCAAAAGAGCTTTTGGTTAATTAAATATTTATCTACGATAAAACCTCGCTGCTTCTTCAGGCGGAACTGTATTGACGATTAATCTTGAGCTAAGTTCAATGCCAGCCCAGACATCTTTCCTTGGGCAGATTCTTAAGTAAAAATGTTCATTTTTATCAGTGACAGCGTGATGAAGATAAAAATTATAAGGCAAGCCGAGTTTATTGATTTTTGTGATAATTTTTTTTGCTACTCTTGCTAATGATTTTAGTTCCTCGTAATGCAATTGGGTAAGATTGTCCACATGACGCTTAGGAAAAATCCAAGCTTCATAATTATAAGTTGAGGCATAGGGAGTAAAAGCAGCCATGTACCTGTCATGATAGATTCTTCGCGGGCTTTTCATTTCTTTTTTAATCAGTTGACAGTAATAACATACTCCATACTTAATACGGTAACTTTCAGCCCGCGTTAACTTATCAATAATATGAGGCGGAATGAATGAAGTGGCAAAAATTTGTGAATGGGCATGCACCAAAGAAGCGCCGGCTTTACCGCCGTGATTTTTGAAAATCAAAATATAAACAATCTTTTTATCTTTGGTTAAAACTTTAATTCTATGGGCATAAGTGCCAAGCAGCCTGACAATATGATCTTTGCCAAATTCTGCTAACTCCTTGTTATGATGGGGAGTTTCAATGACAATTTCATGATAACCGTAAGCCTTTGGATTATTCTTGCTGACAATCGGGAAGATATTTTTAATTACCTTGATTTCCCAGGACTTTTCCGGTCCAGTTTGATATAAAGCACGCTGGGAAGGATGCTTGACTTCCTGACAAAAAGGACAATCCTTTGATTTAACAGGTATTTCCTTGTGTTCGATTATATCGTGAGGTCTTTGGGTTCTTTTTGGTGCAACAATGACAAAACGATCATGAATATAGTCTTCGCGAATTTCACTTTTTGTTTTTGAAAATTTGGACATAATTAAACTATTTATTCAAGATTTTTTTATATAATTCTAAATATTTTTTGGCTGAATTCTCCCAAGAAAAATCTTTTTGCATTATTCTTCTAACTACTTTATACCATTTTTCTGGCGTTTGATAAAGGGCCAGGGCTCGTTTTACGGCCGCCAGGAATTCATTTCTATCATAATTTTCAAATACAAAACCGTCACCTTCCTCTGTTTCCGGATTATAATCCTGCACGGTATCTTTTAGGCCGCCTGTGGCTCGTACAACAGGAATAGTACCATAACGCATGGAAATCATCTGCCCTAAGCCACAAGGTTCAAATCGTGAAGGCATTAAAAAAATATCTGACCCAGCATAAATCTGTTGAGCTAAATGAGCGTCAAAGGCGATTTTGGCATAACTTTTTTCTGGATGTATTTTTACAATCTCTTGAGCTAATTTTTCATGTATTTCGCCCCCGGTGCCCAGGAGTATGAATTGCAGGTTTTCTTTCATTAGTTCATCAGCTATCCCTCTAATCAAGTCAATACCTTTTTGTTCAGTTAAACGAGAGACAATCCCAAGAATAGGAATTTTTTTGTCTATTTTTAAACCACAAGTTTTTTGTAAATCTTCCTTACACCTTACTTTACCAGAAAGGTCTTTATAACTGTAATTTGCTATAATTTCTTGATCATTTTCTGGGTTAAAGCGGTCAATATCAATGCCGTTTAAAATGCCTGCTAGTGCTCCACCCCTTTTTTGTAAAGAGCTTTCAAGAGTTTCTCCATATTCAGGCGTTAAAATCTCTTGAGCATAGGTTGGGGAGACTGTATTAAGATGGTCGGCATTCAAAATGGCTTGTTGTAAATAAATTAAATTTTCGTCGTATATTTCTTTCAGTGTCGGATAATCACTCTGTTTTAAATTTAACATTTTGAAAACCTCGTTCGCATTGTAACGACCTTGATAGGCAAGGTTATGGATTGTTAATAACGTATTAATATTTTTATATTCGGTTTTTGTTTTTGCCCGAATTTTTATTAAAACAGGCACAATACCGACATGCCAATCGTGACAATGGATAATATCAGGCCACCAATTTAACTGATTAAAAATCTCAAGAGTAGAACGAGCAAAAAAGGTGAAACGTTGGCATTCTCTGTTTGAGCCACCTGATGAAGCATCTTTTTCAAAATAAACACCATTCTCACCCAGATATTTTAGATGGTCAATAAGATAGACTGGGATAGTAGTATCAGGCAGAGGAGTCTCAAAAAGATTTATATTTTCAAATTCGTTGTAAAAAGGCACTTTAATATTTTCTGCTACTTTTTTTAGTTTATATTTTTTTTCGTCAACAATGCCATATTTGGGAATGACAATTCTAACATCTAGATTTAATCTGGCTAAGGATTTTGGCAATGTGCCAATAACATCAGCTAAGCCACCGACTTTGGCGATTGGATTTAATTCACCGGCGATGAATAAAACTTTAATTTTACTTTCCATATTTTAGATATTTTCTTAAATTCAAATAAATTTGATAAGGCACATGAAAATAATCCCATTGATTTCTGACCGCAGTATTTTTTTTTAAAGGGAGATCGCCATGGAAATCAGAGCCACCCGTTGGAATGAGGTTTAATTGTGAAGCCATTTTCTGGTAATGCTCGGTTTGATGCCAGTTGTGATAAGGAGATAGAACTTCTAGACCCTTCATGCCTATTCTTTTAAGATCTTTAATAATTTGATCATCTTTCCAGGTTAATTGCTGTCCAGGGTGGGCAAGTACTGGTAAGCCGCCAGCCCCTTTTATCAGCTTAATTGCAGCACTAGCAGGAATACTTTCTTGAGCTAGGTAGGCTGGTTTACGCGGAATAAAATAATGAGCCGTAATTAAGGGAAGGGTAATATAGCGCGATTTTATTTGACGTTTAATTTTTTGCTGGTTTTTTTTATTTCTCCACAAATGCGAGACAATGTGGCTAATGCCAATATATTTAGATTTAGTTTTTCTTACTTTATCAAAATCAATGACAAAGCCAAATTTGTTCAACTTTTCTATTGACTCAGCTACTTTTTGCAAATGTCTTGCCTGTATTTTCCTTAAGGCGTTGTTAAGAATTTTATTTTTTAACTCAATGCCGTAGCCCAAAATATGCACATTTTTATTTTTAAGGCTGGTATAAAATTCAATACCCGGAATAATCTTAAGGCCCAATTTTTTACCGCAGGTCATGGCTTCGCTGACACCGTCAATGACATCATGGTCAGTCAATGAAATCACTGTTAGATTTGCTTTTTTTGCTTTTTCCACAATTTTTTTGGGAGATAACAAGCCGTCAGAATAATTAGAATGGATTTGTAAATCTATATATTTTTCCCTTTTCATAGTTTATTTAAAAGCCTTTGTGCTAAAGGGATTAAGCCCCTGACAATTCTTTTTTTAGCCTGATATGTTGGCCAGATGACCACATTATAAGAGGTGACTTGCATCGCCCACCAAACTTGATAAAGATTAATTCTTTGTATAATTTTCTTTTTATTGCCCCTTAATCCCTTTAAATACTGGGCTAAAAAGTTTCTCTTTAGCTTTTCCAAATATTTTTTATCCATAACCATACCTTGCCAGAAAAGCAGCTCCAGTTGAATTAAAAAGTTAGCCACATCAGCTAATGGGTCAAATCGCCAGGCATTGCCAAAGTCAATGGCAGCCAACTTTCTGATATTAAAATCGTTAATAATAATATTATTAGGATTGTAATCACCATGTATTAATATAGCTTTTTTCTTAATCTCCGGGGAAATCATTTTCTTAATTTCCAGAACCTTTTTTAGAATTAACTTACTCTTGTCAACTACTTCGGGATAATATTTTCTAAAGTTCATGATAAAATATCTGGCTTCATCCTTTTCCCTTTTATAAGTTTTTAGTTTGCCAATTTTTAATTTATAACTGTGTAATTTTAGTAACCATCTGGCCGATTTTTTGATATGATCATTAATAGCAGGCACCTTTCTTCTGATAAATTCAGTGAGGGGGGTGCCCGGGTAGCTTTCGTAAAGTATCATTCTTAATTTAGGGAAATAATCAATTGGTTTGTTGACCTGCAGTTTGCCTTGATTAAAACCGTGTTTATCAAGAGTTTTCAAGACCTCATTGGCAATGATGGCCTCATAAGTGGTATCAAGACTCGGGATATTGCCCCTTACTGATTTTTTTATTATATTATTTGATTTATCTAGATATCTAATTGAATATTTAATAGCTTTTTTAAATTGAGTAGAGCTCCGATCATCAATTCTTAGAGAAAGCATTTTTTTAAAATAAGAAAAATATTTAGGTAATTTTTTCTCAAAGAATTTTTCCATATATCTTTGATCAAGTACAGCTATTTTTTTATTTTTTAAGAAAAGTGACAGATTTTTCATAAACTATCCCTTTGCTCTGGTTGGCCAGATTTTATTTTTTTATATTTTTCTTTATATTTATCCATTAATTTTTCAAGTTCACCAAAAGGTACCTCCATTCTCAATAGATCAATGGCGTGTACGGCATCATAAATATCATTTTGCTCTTCAATTTTAGTAATGGCGTCTCGCCAAAGAATAGCTTTTTCAAATTCCTTATTTTTAGCCGCTTTTTCCATTTCTTTTTTCATCATGTCTAAAAATGCATAATAAACATTGGGTTTACCAGCTTTAAAAGTCCTTTCCTTAAAAGGAATTTTTATTTGGGATTGCATTTCAAAGGCTAATTTTCGAATATAGCCGGTTCTCTGCCATCCAAAAGCTTTGAGCACGATTCTTTGGTAATAATCTTCAGCCTTTTTAATATCATTTTTTGAGAAATTTGGCAGCATTTTTGCTACTTCTAAGACTTTCCAGGCTCCGCTTTCAATCATTTCCAAGCTCCACCAAGGTTTCCCTGATGCCCACCAGAATTGGCAAGAATGTAAAGCTTTATCCATTTTATCCCTTATTTTTTCATAGTTTGGCGTTTTGGGATTTAGATTTCTCACCACCCGATCAATCCAGTTGGTAAGTTCCCACTGCCATTGGTGAATAGGGTTTTGTGGGTCGTGCCAAGAATTAAAAACCGTCTTTTTTTCAATTTCTTCTTCTGCGGTCGACCAGGTGGAATTAACTGGCTCAATCGCTTCAGCCTGCGGGAAATATTTTGGGATATCAGAAATTTTTACTTTTTGAAAAATGTCGGATTTAAAAATTTCGAATAAAAGTTTATCAAGACCTGGCCGATGATGACCGAAAGTCTCGCCGTCCATAGCGGTCAAAAGATAGCGATTCTTTTTTTCCTCGTCACCCATTGCTTCTAATAAACTTTGACCGGATCTGACCACGGCGCTCATAATAAGATTGCTTAATCTTCTTTCTCTAAAAAATACTTTAAAGTCCTTTAAGCCTTTAATTGTGTAAATTTTATCATAAAGTACAGCCTCACTCTTACCGTTAAAAGCAATTTCATCAATAATAATCCATTGGTAGCCTAATTTAGCAGCTATTTCTGCTACCTCGCGACTATAACCCATTTCCGGTGGAAAAAATCCTTTTGGTTGATAAACCTCACCAAAATAAAACTTATTAGTTTCATTATTTAATTTTATTTGCCTAACAATTTCTTCTCCTGGCACCAACGGTAAAAAGGGGTGATACTTAGCACTTTCTGTAAATTCAATCTGCCCGCGCTCCGCTAAAAATTTAATACCCTCTAAAATATTATTGTATTTATGTTGCGCCAGCTGTTCAGTTAAGCCGGCATTAATATTAAGCGTTATTTTGGCTTTCTGATTCTGTCTCAAACCTTCAATGAGTTTACGGTAACTTTCATTAACAACTCTTTCCAAAATATCAAATAATTGGTCAGGTGGCTGGTAAATATGTATAAAGTTTGCCCAAATCATATGTTAGTAAGTTAGCCACTAGTTATTAGCCACTAGTGGGGATTTATTTATTAGGGTTAAGCGAGCTAATTAGTTTATTTAACATTCTCATCACCTCATTCAGCAGTGATTCGATTTAATTGTAATTTTCTTTATCAATAAAATTTAATTTTTGCGCTATGTAAAGCTGGGTTTCTAATTCAGCGCCCGATCCAAAAGATACTCTGATAAAGTGTAGATATTCAAGCCTTGATTTTCTAGCAAAACCTTCGGCAATATTAGAAGGAATAGAAATAACTGATTTTTTAATTTGTGCTGTTAACCCGAACACCTCTGTTTTAGGAAATTCCTCCGTTAATTTATAAATAGCAATCACTAAATCAATTGATTTTTGCCAGACCGTCAGCTCTTTATAAGTAGTAAGTGTCATAAGATTCGCTAATTACTAATTTACTAATGGCTAATTACTAACTTACTAGTGGCTAGTGGCTGAAATTTTCCTTCCTCCCAGATAACGAATTTTGTCCTCCGACATTTTAAGATAATTTTCAGATATTCTTTTTGCTTTGCCCGTGCGTTGCCAAAGGTTAGTTAATCGAGTAACTTTATTGTATATTTTTTTGGCTAATGCTAGCGATTTTTTTGGCGGATTCTTCAGTGTATATAAACAGTTTAAAATTCTTTCCGTACCCTTGTCAACAATTTCTTTACTCCACCATGGTCTGGCTGAGGCCCACCAATAAGGATCGCTGTAAATACTTTTATCTAGAGAGCTCCTGGTTTCTTGATAATTTTTATCTTTTTTACTGTTTTCAATTGTTTTTATTACCAGAAAAGTAAGCAGCCAAAGATTTTTGTGAATAGGGTGATCAGGGTATTGCCACAAACTAAAAGGTACTTTCTTTCTTATTTCGCTTTCACGGGTTGACCAGCTGCCAGCTAAGGGTTTGATGATTTTTGTCTGCCGATATATTTTCAGTAATTCAGTAACAGTTTGTGTGTTTACATTAGGATTAGAAATTAAGGCTTTCCATAATTTATCTAACCCTCTTCGGTGATGGCCGAGATCCTCACCGTCTAAACCAGTAATTAAATATTGATTTGATCTGTTGTCTTCCTTAACCTTTTGCCAAAAATCAGAAGGATTATTTAAGTCAGCTTCAAAATAAAGATAATTACTGACAACTCTGTTTCTAAAAACGATATTTAGTGAAGTGTTTTTAATTTTATATCCCTCGTTAAAATTAACCTGACCAATTTTGCCTTTATAACAGATTTCGTCAGCGATAATCCATTTATATCCCAGTCTGGAAATTAACTTAAATAGTTTTGCGTTCACGGCCATTTCTGGCGGATAAAATCCAACTGGCTTATAAAAGGAGCCAAAATATTTTTTATTTGTTTTGTAATTTAAAAAAATCTGTCGCCTTATTTCATTTTCAGGTAGCAGGGAAAGAATCGGATGATATTTTGCACTACCAGTAAATTCGAGCTGACCACTTCGCGCCAGCGTTTTTATGTCGTGAACAATATCTTGAAGTCCATACTTAATTAACTGTTCGGTAAGGGAAGCCGTGATGTTAAATGTAATTTTTATTCTATGATTTTTTAGAAGTATTTTAAAAAGTGGTCGATAGCTTTCTTTAGCCACTTTAAGAATTATTGATTTTTGCCAGCCTGGTGGCTGGTAGATATGTAAAAAATTAGCCCAGATTATTTTTGGCATAATTATTTTTCAGTCGTTTTATTTTTGACGGCTATTTTAAACACCCTTAAATATTTTTTGGCTGGTAGTTCCCAAGAGTATGACTGTTGCATACCGCGCCAAGTTAAGAATTCCCAAGTTTGTAGATATTTATAATTTTCCAAAGCTCTGGTTAGGGCCATTAAAAAATCTTCTTTTGTATAAGTCTTAAAAACAAAACCATTACCTTTCCTGATTTTTGGATTGAAATTAGTAATTGTATCTGAAAGGCCGCCAGTTTCATGAACTATAGGAATAGAACCATAACGCAAACTAATTAATTGAGAGAGCCCGCAAGGCTCAAAACGTGAAGGTAGTAAAAACATATCTGAACCAGCGTAGACTTTAGAAGCCATTTCTTCGGTAAAAGGGGTATAAATGGCGATCTTCTTTGAATGTTTTCTGGCAACTTTATAAAAAAATTTTACATATTCTTTGCTTCCGCTGCCAACAATTACAATTTGGAGATTTTGTCTCATGAGGAAATCAATGGTCTCCCTAATTAAATTAAAGCCTTTTTGTTCGGTTAACCGATTAACCACGCCAATTAAAGGTATATCGGCTTTTTGTTCTAAGCCAACTTCTTTTTGCAAGGCCAGTTTATTTTTCTTTTTTCTCCTTAGAGAGTTCCAATCATAACGTAAATAGATTTTTTTATCAAAAGATGGATTAAAAACTGTGTAATCGATACCATTGATAATTCCATGAAGCCTATCTTTGAGTCTGTTTAGATATTTTTCTAAGCCCTGGCCAAATTCTGGAGTTAAAATTTCATTAGCATATCTTTCACTCACTGTTGTAATTATGTCGGAGTAGAGGACACCTCTTTTAGTAAAATTTATATATTTCATTTTTGCATTAGACACCTCTTTAGGAGAATTTTTACCACTATCAAGGTATTTATCAGGCGTATTCCACCAATCCCCTTCATATTGGAAGGCCAAATTATGAATAGTAAAAACAGTCACTGTTTCTTTAAGCGATGGGTAGGCATCGAGGTTGTTCTTTAAAATATTAGGCATCAAACCAGTTTGCCAGTCATGACAATGAATAACATGTGGTTTGAAGTTAATTACCTCTAATAATTTTAAGGCCGCTAAGTTAAAAAACAAAAACCTCATATTGTCTTCATAACCGTAAATACGCGAGTGGCAGCCAAACAATTCATGGTTGGCAATGAAATAAATCTTGAGGTTTTGGGAAAAATCCAATTTTTTATAGCCCCAGTTGTATTTTTTTTGGCCAACAACCTCTTGGTAACTAGTGGGACTACTTTCCAATTTCAAGTTTTGTTTACGGATAAATCCGTAATATGGAGTAATAATTATTACCTGATGACCAAGATTGGCTAGAGCCTTTGGCAGAGCCTTAGCCACATCAGCTAGACCACCAGTTTTAGAGTAAGGCGCGACTTCCGAGGCAATGCTGGCGATACGAAATAATTTGTTCATATAGATTATAAATAGCCCAGATAATGAGTGGCGATGATAAACATGGCATGACTCCAGGCTAATGGATAAATACTTATTCTGAAATCATCGAAATATTGCTCCGGCAGATACCCATGGAATTTATCCGATTGATCAATGACCCAGTTATAATATTTTAGCGCCTTCTCTTTGTCTTTAGCTAAAGACCAGTAAATAGACATCCAGAAATTCAAAACAGGCCAGGCGCCGCCGCCTTCTTGAGATGAGCCCTCGCTGTCAAAATAATCAAATTGATATCGATGCACACCGCCGTTTGCTACAACCTCTTTTCCTATTTTATTTACAGTATTTAATATTTTTTCATCATTTGATTCATGAATTCTAAATGGATAAACTAAGCCTAGTAAAGAAGTATCAATATTTGGATCACTGATTTTCCCTACGTTGCGGTAAAAATATTTATTTTTTTCATTATAGGCTTCATTTATTTCCGAAATCATTTGCATAGCTGTGTCTTTCCATAGAGGATTTGGGATAATTTCATGGGCACAAAGCAAACCGCGGGCGCAGGCGGCCAGTGTATAGGTAAAATTATTCTCGATACGGATAGAAGTGCGACGGTGTGATTCCTCCCAGATATCAGTTGTACTGACTAAAAAGTAAGTTTTATTCCAAGCTTTACAAAGTCCATCAGCCAGTAATTCAATTAATTCCTTGTAGCGCTGGGCTTTTTTTATATTATCCTTAAAATGGTAATGAATAGCCCAAAGTAATGTACCCATTTGGTCAGCCATAAATTGTTTTCCCATACTAGCGATGCGTCCATTGGTGGAATAGTTGGAATAAAGAAGTTTGTCCTGTTTAAAATCCTCTGGCCTTTCGCAGACCCAACGGAAAAATGATTCCTGAATCGGTAGCTTCAAATATTCAGCAGCGACGCAGATAAATGAAGCATCTCTGGGCCAAACATATCGATAGTCTGCTGCCTCTTTTGGACAATAAGGCTTATCAGTATTGGCTGAGACGATAGCGCCGTTTTCCAAAGCGCAGTCTTCGATAACAGCGCGTGATATTTTTATTAATCTTTGGACTTTTGGGGGTATTTCCGCCATAGGTTTTATTGTTATTATCCACCACGAATCTTATCTCCACAAATTTCACGAATATCATTTTAGTTGTCCAACCAGTTTATTCGTTAAATTAGTGGAATTTTATTCGTGGCGCATAGATTCAATTTAATAATTTTTCACGTTGGTTACTCATTAGATAATCTTTTGGTTTGAGCGCAACAAAGGGCAATAGCCAGAGCGTCAGCGGCATCGTCAGGCCTGGGTATTTCTTTTAGTTTAAGCATTAATTTTACTATTTTCTGTATTTGTTTTTTGTCAGCGCGTCCATAGCCAGTCAGTGCTTGCTTCACCTGCAGTGGTGTAAATTCCCGGACTGGTATTTTCATTTGGCTAGCTGTTAAAAAAATAACACCGCATGCCTGCCCTACTTTTAAGGCTGTTTTGATGTTTTTGGCAAAGAATAATTCCTCTACGGCAATTTGATTTGGCTGATGCTTTTTTATAATCTTTTTTAGCTCTATATATATTTTTTCTAATCTTTGGCCGAATGGTTCTTTTGGTTTTGTGGTGATACAGCCATAATCAACGTTTTTTGTCAGGCTACAGGAGCTGATTATAACGCCGTATCCAGTGGTGGCTAAGCCAGGATCAATGCCCAAAATTATCTTTTTTTCTTTATATTTCGGCATTAGTATAATAATTGTTTATACTGTCGTTTTCCTCTAACTCCGAATAAATATTATTTAATTTTTCTTTAGTTGTTTCATTTTCTATTTTGGTTTTATTTTTGGGCACTAACTCCACCTCAGTAGTTTCGAATGTGATATTTTTATTTTCAAGATAATCTTTAACCTGATGCAGTAATTCTGGCTTGGTATAAATTACTAAACCCTCTGGTTCCTCTTCAAAATCTTGTGCGCCGGCGTCTATGATTTTCAACTCCAGATCCTGTTTGTCTTTGATTGTGTCTAATATTTCACGGCTAATTCTTAGAACGCCTCTCTGTTCAAACATCCAGAGCACACTGCCAGCGTTGCCCAGGTTTCCGCCGTATTTAGTCAAGATATTCCTGATCTCTGAGGTGGTACGATTTTTATTATCAGACAAAGCTTCTATAACTAAGGCAATACCTTCTGGACCAAAGCCTTCATAAATGACTTCTTCTATTTTAATACTCTCTAATGAACCAGCGCCTTTGTTAATAGCTCTCTCTATGTTTTCATTAGGCATATTCGCCTGTTTAGCTTTCTCTGTAGCCAGTCTTAATTTAAAATTAGTGGACTGGTCACCACCACCTTGACGCGCCGCAACAGTAATCGCATTACTTAATTTTGTAAATAAATTGCCGCGTTTTTGATCAGCTGATTGTTTTTGTCTTTTAATTTGCGACCATTTTGAGTGCCCAGACATAATTATTTTAAAAAATCATTATTTAAGGCTAATTATAAATGAAAAAATAACATTGAGTCACTAGTAAATATACCAAATTTAGGCTGAAAAATCAACTTGCCTACCCAGCTGAATTAACTTATACTATAAGCATAACTATTTTAATTTACTATGAATGTATTAGATAATTTAAAGAAGATAAAAAAACTGGATAAACGCAATGTTCTTGGTTCGATTGAATCTCTTGCTTTGCAGTGTCAGCAAGCATGGGATGAGGTTAAAAGAATCAAATTACCCAAAACTTATAGAAATGTAAATAATGTAGTAGTGAGCGGTATGGGAGGGTCTGGCTTAGGCGGGCATGTTATTCAATGTTTATTTTTTAATGAATTAAAAGTGCCAGTTAAAGTTTTGAATAGTTATGACATATCAGCTGATGTTGATGATAAAACATTGTTTATCGCCTCTAGTTATTCTGGTAGCACAGAAGAGACGCTCAGGGTTTTTAAACAAGCCCTAGCCAGAAGGGCAAAGGTTATGATTATAACCTCTAATGGCCAACTGGGAAAGTGGGCGAAGAAACATAAAGTGCCTGCCTACATATTTGAACCAAGATATAACCCATGCGGTCAAGCGCGCTTAGGTTTGGGGTATTCTATTCTAGGACAGGTTGGGTTATTGAAAAAAGCCCGCATTTTAAATTTTGCAGACAGAGATTTAGAAATGATTACTAAAGTTATTATAAAAGGACATCGTGAATTTGGCGTGAAGATGAAGTTAAATAAAAATAAAGCCAAGAAAATAGCTTTATCCTTAAGAAATAAAGTTCCTCTTTTGGTTGGCTCTGAATTTTTAGCTGGCAATGCCCACGTTGGTTCTAATCAATTAAATGAAAATGCCAAAAATTTTGCGACCTATTTTTTCATTCCAGAATTAAATCACCACTTAATGGAGGGTCTAACCCACCCCAAAGCGGCTAAGACTATATTGAAATTTTGGCTGATTGAATCAGATTTTTACTTCCCCCAAAATCAGGCAAGATATCAGGTTGTGAAAAAAATAATAAAGAAAAATGGTTTTGGTTTTGTAAGCTACAAGGCAAAAGCCAAAACAAAATTAGAGCAGTCTTTTGAGGTTTTACTATTGGGTAGTTACGTTAGCTTTTATCTGGCTATGCTAAATAACCTTGACCCCTCGCGCATCCCCTGGGTTGACTATTTTAAAAAAGAATTAGCCAAATTTTAAAATAAAGACTAATATATAAACAGCTCCCGCCTTCCATGTTTGGGCAGGAGTTTTTGGCTTTTTAGAAGTGCAAATCAATGATATAATTGAGACATGAAAAATGAGAAGGGAAATATTCTAAGCTTAATAAAAAGAGAGCAGTCATGGCTTGCCTATTTATTGTTAATTGTTATCGCCTTTGTTTTTTTAGCCTGGCTGCAGTATAACCCTGGTTTTGCCTGCCCAGACTCCTATTATCACGCTAAAATGGCCATGCTCATTAAGGAAAGGGGGGTGATAAAAGATTTTCCGTGGCAGCAGTTTACCATTTTTAAGGACTATTACATTGATCATCATTTTTTATTTCATGTTTTAGAAATACCATTTATTTTATTTCTGCCACCTGTATTAGGCATCAAACTGTCAGTGATAGTCTTCGCTACCCTGGCCATCGTGATTTTCTACTGGTTTTTAAGAAGGCAAAGAATTAAATATGCCCTTGTTTACAGCATTATATTGCTGTTTATAACGCCCTTTACCTTTCGCATTAGTCTGGCGCGGGCACAGAGCTTAGCTGTTGTTTTTTTAATATTGGCACTGTACTTTATTTTTCACTATCGCTATCTGTATTTATTTATACTGTCATTTTTCTTTGTTTGGTTGTATGATGGTTTTCCCTTGATGCTGATATTTTGCTTTATATTTGCCATTGTTGACTTTATTTTTGATAAATTTAAAAAGAAGCCATGGTTTAAGTTTTGGCAGAGAAAGCCTTCATTTTGGTCCAGCCTAATACAAAACAGGGGGGCAAAGATCTTTTTAAGCTGTTTGGCCGGGACAGTGGCTGGGGTGATTCTAAATCCATATTTCCCAAAGAATATATATTTTTATTGGTATCATATAATTAAAATAGCTGTTGTTAATTACCAAAAAGTTATTGGCGTGGGCGCTGAGTGGTATCCATATAAATTTATTGATTTGATTTCAAATACTATCCTAGGCACTATTCTTTTAGTCATTGCCTTGGTAATATTCTTTTTATATCTTAGGCGGCAAAATCGCCAAAGCATCACTTTGTTATTTATTTATTTATTCTTCTTTGTCATGACTCTTCGTTCAAAGCGCAATATGGATTATTACGCTCCTTTTGCCTTACTTTTTGCCGTGACTATTATCAATCAGTTTCTGGCAAAAATTGATTTTAAAAAAATGTTAAAACAAGTAATTAATTTTTATTTTAAAAGAAAGATATTAGTGACGATTATTCTTGTTTATGTTCTTGTCGTTATACCGACTGTTTTGATCCGCGACACCAAAACCACAAAAGGTGATTTAGACAGTGGCTGGCCGTATTATAAATTTTCTAAGTCAATGGATTGGCTGAAAAATAATACCCCCCAGGGTTCTTTTGTGATGCATAGCAGCTGGGATGAGTTCCCGCTTTTGTTCTTCCACAATACCTGGAATTACTACATTGTTGGTTTGGACCCAACTTTTATGTACGAGTATAATAAAGAATTATATTGGAAATGGGTTGACATAACCAATGGCAAGCCGGCTGATCGGATGTACGAGGTAATAAAAAATGATTTTCATTCTTCTTATGTTTTTGTAAAAAGCGGACATCAGGCGATGACAGAGGCTTTGGGGAACGACGCGAGAATTAAATTAGTTTACCACGACGAGGAGGCGAGTATTTATCAGCTGGAATAATGGTGATATATTATGGCTAAACTAAAGGAATTGTTTAAATCAAAAGTTTTTTTGATTATTTTAATTATTATTACCCTTCTCGCGGCATTAATTCCACGACTTCTTTTATCACCGTATAGCGGATATCCAGAGGATATAGCTTTTTTTAAAGAATGGAGTAGGAATGCCGTGACTTTTAGTATCGCTCATATTTATGAGCGGTCCGTGAATACTGATGTTATACTCCCTAACTATATGCCTATTTATCTGTATTTCCTACGCTTATCCGGTTTTATTTATAAAACATTTATTTCCCCGGAATATAATATCGATTCAGCTTCTTTAACCATTCTCCTTAAAATTAATGCCATTATTTTTGATTTAGCCACGGCTCTTATAATTTTTTATGTATTAAGAAAGGAATTTAGCTTTTTGGCCGGCTATTTTGGATTAGTTCTATATTCTTTTCATCCAGCCATTCTTGTGCTCTCGGGGTACTGGGGCCAGGTTGATAGTATTCCGGCTTTTTTTGTTCTTCTCGCTATTATTTTAGCGACTAAGAATAAATTCTTAGGAAGCTGGCTATTTATTACCATCGCGGTTTTTATAAAACTACAAAGCATTATTTTTATTCCCATAATTTTTTTGCTGAATCTTATAAAAAAGAAGTACAATCTGTTTGATTTGACTAAAAATATTTTATTATCGTTAATTTTAGCTATTTTAATAATCTCACCTTTTTTGATTAATGGTACGTTTATTTCTTTCGTTAAAACTGTTTTTAATTCGGTTGGTTATTATAAATATGTAAGTTTGAATGCTTTTAATATATGGTGGCCATTAACAAATGGTGATTATAAAACAATGCCTGATACAGAAAAATTATTCAATGCCATACCTTACTTTTACGTTGGTTTATTTCTCTTTTTTATCGCTTATTTATTTGCCTTAATTATTCTTTATTATAAAAATGATAGATTTATGATATATATGATAGCGAGTTTTATTGCCTTTGCTTTTTTTATGTTGCCTACCCAAATTCATGAACGCTATTTTTTTCCTCTTTTTGCCTTATTAGTAATGATTGTTTGGCGTAATAGGCAATTATTAGCTATCTATTTAATCTTAGCTTTGGTATTTTTCGCTAATATTTTTTGTGTTCTATTACAGGAAAAAGGCGGCCAGTCAATTTTTCAAGCTTTGGAAGGCGGAGTTAAATGGCCGCATTGGCTAACACAAAATTATGGCACAATTATTAATATTATTATTTTTATTTATTTTATATATTTAATAGTCTATTATTCAAGATTAAAGAGATTAAATAACAAGCACAAACTGATTAAATAATTATGAAAGTTATTTTTATTATACCTACTTATAATGAAGAGAGTGTTGTTGAACAAAATATTCTAAAATTGTTAGATTATTTAAAGAAAAATCTGCCTAATCATTCTTGGTTTATACTTATCGCTGATAATGGTTCTGATGATAACACTGTCAAAATAGCTGATCAATTATCAAGCGAATATCCGGAAATTAAATATTTTCATATTCCGCAAAAGGGCAGAGGCTATGCCTTAAAAAAGGCCTGGTCAGAATATGAAGCTGATATATACTTTTACATGGATTGCGATTTAGCGACTGGCTTGGAGGCGATTAAACCAACAGTCGAAGTTATTACTAGGGAGGATTTTGATATTGCTATCGGTTCAAGGCTGGCCAAAGGAGCTAAGGTTACTCGTTCATGGTTCAGGGAGATGCTCTCGCGTGGATTAAACGTTATAACCAAGCCTTTGCTGTCAACTAAAATCAGTGATATGCAATGCGGGTTCAAGGCAGCCAATAAAAAAGTAATGACGAATATTCTGCCTGAAATAAAAGATAATGGCTGGTTTTTTGACACTGAACTGATTGTTTTATCCGAAAAAGCTGGCTATAAAATCAAGGAGATACCAGTGGAGTGGGTGGAGAAAAGAGAAAAGAAAAGGAAAAGCACGGTGAAAATTTTACCAACTATTATTGATGATCTAAAAAAAATTTGGGCGCTAAGAAACAGGATAAGACACAACTATGATTAAAAAATTCAATACCCAATTTTTTTTGATAATATTTTTATTCATATGTTTTTTTAGCATAATTTTTTTATTAGCCTACATCTCTCCTTCAAAATTCTTTTCTGATACCAGACACGAAGGCATCAGTTTGGTGCGCGATGATCATGAGTTGTCAGAATTTTATGACAGGGTCAGTTTTTATCGGCACAAAGACATCCCTTATAAATATAGTCGTATTGAATACCCGCCCCTCGCTGTTTTATATCTGACTGTACCCGCGTTTTTTACCAGTAATTTTGAACAGTATAAGTACGCTTTAAATGGCCAAAATATTTTTTTCAGCATATTATTAATTGTCTTAACCTTCCAAATCCTGAAATTTTTGGGCAAAAACAAAAAAATACTCTGGCTTTTTATCTTGCCTTCATTTGTCTATTATTTAATAAATCGCTTTGATGTTTTTCCTGCTTTTCTGGTTCAGTTAAGCCTGTTTTTGCTATTAAGGAAGAAGTTCAGCTGGTCATTTGCTATTTTAAGCCTTGCTTTTCTGGCTAAAGGGTATGCTCTTTTTTTGTTTCCGGTATTTTTTGTTTATTATTTAAATCAGACAAATCAACTCAAAGTCAATTTACTAAAAAATCGATGGTTATGGATAATAATTGGACCAACAATTGTTATGATGGTTATCTTTTGCCTCCTAGCTGGCCTAGAAAATGGGCTTTTCCCTTATGTTTATCAAACAACCAGGGGTTTTGCCCATGGTTCTGTTTATGTTATTTTTCTTAACGCTTTACAATTTATACTACCAGGCTGGCTTTTTGCGGGTTTAGTAAATTTAGGTGGTTTAGCCTTAACGTTTTTGCAAATGTTATTACCATTAATTGTCTATATTGGCTATACTATTTTTAGAAAATACATTAAAAGTGCTGAAGGTGTAATTTCTTGGTTGCTTCTTATACTTTTATTATATATACAATTCTCCGTTTATTACTCGCCTCAATGGTTTGTTTGGCTTTTGCCGCTCTTAGTTCTTTTGGCTAGGAACTGGCGAGAGGTCATTTTAATTGTATTTTATGATCTTCTTAATTTCTTACTGTTCCCTGTTGTTTGGAATTATCTTGGCTATAATTCAGTTGTTTTTAACATAGTTGTTTTATTAAGAGTTATTATTCTGCTGATTATTACATTTTATATTTGTAAAAGGATATTTTTGCAAAATCAAAATAAATTGTATTTTACCGCCCAAAATATTAAAAAATCTTATGAGTAAAAGAAGGGAAATAGTATTTTTATTGATATTGGTCTGTATAGCCTTGATTATTAGATTAATAATTTCATCCCACGTATTAATCAGCAGAGACTCGCTGTTATATTTAGAATTAGCCGAAAAAATTGGACAAGGCCAATTATCATTAAACAGGCCTTTGAGTTTACAAAATTTAATACAGCCAGGGTATTCAATCACCATATTTATATTTAATTTACTTGTAAGAAATTGGGAGCTAGCCGGCTTGTTAGTTTCATTAATGAGCGGATTATTTAGCGTAGTATTAGTATATTATTTGAGTAAAGAGTTATTTAATTATCGGTTAGGTATTTTAGCGAGTTTAATAGTTACTATTTATCCATGTTTTATCAATTATTCCACGATTATTTTAACTGAATCATTATTTGCTTTATTTTTTCTCGGAATTGTATATTACTTCTGGATTATCACAAAGCGTAACAAACCTTATTACCATTATATTTTACTCGGTCTTATTATAGGTTTTTCTTATTTAATAAGAGTAACAGGTTTATTCGCTTTGGCAGCCATTATTGTATGGATTTTGGTTAACTGGTTAATCAGAAAAAAAATTAACTATAAACAGGTAGTTACATCAATCATTTTAGTAATTATTGGCGCATCACTGTTCGTAACTCCATATCTCGCTTTTTTGTATCAAAAAAAACATAACTTCCTCATTGCTGGAGCGCAGGATTACGTAGTATTTGCCAAAAATAATCTTGAGGATGGCGCATTCTCAAGATTAGAAAAAAACAGAATATACAAAAGCTTAAATGATGATAAAAATGACTATAAAATAAATAATCTTAATACAAATGAATTAAAGACACAATTAAGTATAGGTTCATTGATCACTACTTACATTAAAAATTTTTTCAGAAATATATCTTACAATGCCAGATACTTCCTCTTTGCTTTTCTCGTCATAATTCCTTTTATTGCTTACGGATTAATCAGAAGTATTAAACACAAGGAACGTTTCGCAGGCTACTGCTATATTATTAGCTGGGTAATTTTTATAATGTTAATTTACTATACAGGCAGACCTTTGATAAGGTATTATTATCCGGCCATACCCTTGTTATTAATTTTAGCAGCAGATGGCATTACGGGGTTGACTACGAAGTTACGTTTAAAACCAATAAGATTATACGTTATGACAACAATAATTATAATAACTGTTATGTACAATTTTTTATCAAATGCGTTACCGGGATATTTTGATTATAGACTTAAATTTTTTAACTTGTTCAGAACGGATTCGAACAAGTATAGAGAAATCGGGCAGTGGATAAATAAAAACTCGTCTGAAAATCCTAAAATTTTATCTACCTCGCCAAAGGTTTCTTATTATGCAAAAGCTGTTCACTACCCCATTCCTTTTGCTGATTGTGAATCAATTTTGGATTTTGTTCGATATCAAAAAATAAATTTCATACTTTTATTAGATAACGATATAGATAATTTATGTGATGCTTCAAGGTTTGCCAAGATACCCTACGAAAAAATTAAGCAGTACAATATAGAAATAATTTATAAAGGCAGTGATTTCTCTTTATTTGAAGCAGTATATAATTATTCAAGTTAAAAACAATATATTCTCTTTTTTTACATTTTATGCTTAACTAAAGTATATGAAGCTACTTATTTCTTTGCCAGCTTATAATGAGGAAAAAACCATCGCTTTTGTAATAAAAAGCATCCCAGTTAATATAAATGGAATAGACGAGATAAATATTTTAGTTTTTGATGATGGGTCTACTGATAAAACTAGGGAGCTGGCTGAATCAAGCGGAGCAACGGCGATTGGTAATTCGGAAAATAAGGGCTTAAGTCGCGTATTTCAGGAAATTGTCGAAAAAGCCCTTGAACAAAACGTTGATGTTTTGGTAAACATTGATGCAGACGGGCAGTTTAATGGTCGAGACGTTCCTAAATTACTGGAGCCAATTCTCAAGAATCGAGCTGATTGCGTTACTGCCTCGCGTTTCATAAACAAAGAACTGATACCGCAGATGCCGAAATTTAAAAAATGGGGCAATGAAAAGGTGGCAAGATTAATTAGTTTTGTCGCACGCAAGAGGCTTTATGATGTTTCTTGTGGCTTTAGAGCTTATTCCAAAGAAGCACTTTTGAACCTCAATTTATTTAGTAAGTTTACTTATACCCACGAAAGTTTACTTAATTTAATTTTTAAAGGCTTGCGAATTGTTGAAGTTCCTGTTAGGGTAAAAGGCGAAAGAGAGTTTGGCAATTCAAAAGTTGCTCATAATCTTTGGCGCTACGGCTATAATATTTTTAATACTATTTTTCGTACAATGTTAGATTACAAGCCCTTGAAATTTTTCGGTTGGTCCGGCATCATTCTTTTTATCATTGGTTTTTTATTAGATTTATTTGTTCTTATTAGATTGCTAGCGATTGGGGAAATTACTCCTTACAAAAGTGTTGGTTTTGGTGGTTTAGCATTAAATATTTTTGGGTTACTTCTTTTTATTATTGGTTTGATTGCTGATATGATTAACAGGGTCAGGATGACACAGGAGAGGATACTTTATTATGAAAAAAAGGGGTTATTTAAGAATAAATAAAATGAGGGTGTGTTTTTTGACTACCTCTTATCCTCTATATCCTGGAGACTATTCAGGTATTTTTATTTTTGAGTTAGCAAAAAATTTATTATTTCAAGATGTTGAAGTTGAAGTAGTGGCGCCTCATGATAATGGCTGTAAAACCCATGAGGTAACATCTGGAATTACTGTTTATCGATTTCGTTATTTTTATCCCACATCACTTGAGCAATTAGCCTATCGCGGCGGCATTGTCCCACATTTAAGGAAAAGCTTTATCGCTAAGCTACAGCTACCCTTCTTCTTATTGTCATTTTTTAAAAAAACTCTTTCCATTGCTAGAAGGTGCGATGTTATTCATGTTCATTGGATACAGAATGGCTTGATCGCCTTGCTATGTAAAATATTTTATAAAAGACCGGTGGTTCTAACCGTTCACGGAACAGACATCAATGAGTTATCAAAGGGGGGATTAATGCTGAAGATAAACCACTTCATTTTAAAAAGAGTCGATAGAATAATTGCTGTGAGCAAAGATGTTGAGGAGAAAATTCATAATTTGGACATTCCGCCGTCAAAAATTATAAATATTCCAAACGGCATTCCTAATCAAGAAATATTTTTTAATTTACCTGATAAAGCTAGCATTAGCTATTCCTTACTTTTTGTTGGCCGATTAGTACCATTAAAAAATTTGGAACTTTTGTTAAAAGCGGTGGCACATCTAAAAGATAAACTACCAAAAATTAATTTAATTATCGTCGGTGATGGACCATTGTACGCCAAGCTAAAAAGTTATGCTGAAGAGTTGCAAATATTGGACTATGTTAGATTTGAAGGAGGCCAGCCGCGCGAGAAAATATATAATTATTTTCAAAATGCGGATATATTTATCCTTCCCTCCGCGACAGAAGGATTTTCCATTGTTATTCTGGAAGCACTGGCGGCAGGGAAGCCAGTTATCTCGACAAAAGTGGGTATTGCCCCAGAGATTATTAAGCATAAAGAGAATGGTATACTCATAGAAGCGGGCGACCTGAATGCCCTAGAAAAATATATCTATCTTTTATTGACTGATAATAATTTGATGAGAAAAATTAGTGTAAATGCCAGAAAAACAATTGGGATAAAATATAATTGGCAAGAAATAGCGGGAAAAACCAAGGGTATTTATCAGCAGTTAGTCTAAATAATACCTTGAATTTTAATATTATACTACGATAGATAAATTTGTTTACATTATTCTTAACCGAAATAGTGTTCTTGATACTAAGCAATATATAGAAAGTTTACAATTTCTTTATCAAAGTATAATATTATAAAAAATTTATTTTACCCACCAAAATTATAAGATAACAAAAATTATTTTTG
>Ga0180007_10001869_pt1 | contig 26501 bp, 31 predicted proteins | sample MM_PC_MetaG_FD_121122 | JGI IMG/M metagenome (GOLD analysis project Ga0180007, IMG submission 121122) | Groundwater microbial communities from the Aspo Hard Rock Laboratory (HRL) deep subsurface site, Sweden - MM_PC_MetaG | ecosystem: Environmental > Aquatic > Deep subsurface > Groundwater... | reverse complement strand
TGCCTTTTGCTTTTGGGGAGTAAGTTGTTTTTCTTCGGCCCTGGTTAAAGGAACGGAAACTTTTTTATCTTTGCCTACGGTCTCGATGATAGGTTCAGGTTGGGCTTCCTTAGAAATGGAAGGGGTCTTGGCCAGGGTTGAGCCTTCAGCCTTGAGCCTTGAGCCCTTAAGTCCTATCGCCTTTACAGTATCCCCCTCCTTCGTCCACGCCTTAAAATCCTCCAGCTTCATCCCGGCCATACTTCCAATACCCTGCCAGCCCTTTTCATAATTCGCCAGATACCCTGCCTTTGCTTCCGGCATGGTCTTATACCCCATCAAAATCTTATGCTCATCAAACTTGCCGGTCCGGGGATCTACCTGGTCCACCACGAACACTATTTCGCTTTCAGGATCCGGGCCGATAAAAACATCAAGGTGTTCCTTGTCCTTACCCCTGGTTTCTTTGATATAGCCGTAATGGTCTTTCATGGTAACGGACCATTCTTTACCGCCGGGATCAGTTCCGGCCCGGGTCGAGCCTTTGGGATTCTCTATGGAGATATCAAAGCCGTGCAGCTTGATATGCCCTTTCTGGTAATTGCCGGCTTTTATCTGCGCCTCAGTCGGGGCAGGGGCAGGGCTTTTAGGAGAGGTAGCGGCCGCCTGGGCGGCTTTATCAATGACAGGTGCGGTCTTTACGAAGGGCTCTTTCGGCGCTGGAGCCATTCGTCTGGCTAATGCCTCGTTTCTCCACGTCGGGTTGTTCCATTTCTTCAGAATTTGGGCCTCAGTATGTTTCAATATCTCTCTAAGACCTTCTGGCGGGTTTGCTTTTAAGCGAATTAATGTACCTTTATTTACTATTTCTTCCACATATTTCGCCGTGTTTTGAACGGTCTCATCTAAACTTTGTAGCACCAAGCCACGCTCTTTTATTGTCATGCGGCGATATTGAAGAGATTCTTTTATCGCTTTGACGGGACGGGCAATTCCTTCTTTTATTATTTTAGAAGCCTCTTTAGGAGGAAGCTTTAATAATCGACCCGTTTTATTTATTGCATGGGCAAGCGGCTCAAACGTGCCGAACAAGGCCATGTTCTCAAGCGTTTGGTCTTTTTCTCCTTCGCCAAGCAAAGCGCCGGTGACCATGCCGCGGGCTATTGACTGGTAAAACGGCCGGGCGTACCGGTTTAATTTTACGGCATCGGTCAACAGCCTTGCAGCGCCTGAAGCAGCCCGCACCGGTCCGGCTACGGCCCCGGTCACTTCCGCGGTCTGGCCAAGGAGGTCGGCAAAGGGGATAGGCTCCCTGGGTTCGATCCGCAAGCCGCCTTCATCATCAAAGCCGATACCGACGTTCGGGATCGTGACGCTGTCTCCAATCTGCTTTCGCCAATACTCCGTGGCGGCCCGGAGGGTGTAATCAATAGATTCGGGAGAATCCGGCCTTTTAGGAACAAGAAGCGGATCAATAACTCCATGGAAGGCCTTGACGGCCAGGTACGGGACATATGCGGCGTATTGCTTAACGGTTTTTAGCTTTGAGCTTTGAGCTTCGGGTTGCCCCGTAATAGTATCTATTCCATTAACAAGTCGATGCGACGAAAGATTATCGTCTACCCATTTTTGTTGTTCTTGGGGGAACTCTCCTGCGCTCGGATCACCAGACAAAATTCTGGCAGCGATTGTTTCTTTAATGTCTTGCTCTGATCCGTAGTTACTAAAAGCTTTTTTTTGTTTTTGCGTCAATGTAAAGTCCGGTCGGATGCCACTACCCCGCATATAAACACGAGATTTTTCATTTGTTAAGACCGCAGCTTTTTCTTGAGCCGATAATGAACTAAACGGATTTAAAATAACAGCATTGTCGCTCGTTGCCATTCCGGAAACATTTGGATTGTTTTTAAAATAATCAACCTCACTTCCCGTCGGCTTGCGTTCTTTGACTTCATCTATTGTCTTGTACCGGTTTTGAAGGCCCAAGTCACTTGGACTTTCTATCTCAAAGCCTTCTGGAAGCTTTGGAGCTTGCACGGGTTGCCCAGTAATAGTATCTATCCCATTAACAAACCTATTTGGATGATCCTGAGACTTGAAACGAGACGGCCAATGCCCCGAAGTGTCTGGGCCTTGGACACCAGCGGAATAGGCCGCACGATAATTATAATGATGTCTGGGATCATCTGGGTCTGGGGAAAGACCAGTTTGTTTTGCGATTGTTCCATACCATTTGTTAAACTCGGAATCGCTCTGCCCTGTGCGCTCTGCGCTATGCGGCTCAAACGCCTCCCAATCTTTTTCAGTAACCGGCCCGGCGCCGGGATCCCGGTCGCGGAACAGATCGGAGACAAAACGCTGCGCCTTATCAATGACACTTGGCGGTTCCGCCTGGTGAAGAACAGGCCGGTCATACACATCCGTATAAATCGCCCGCTCTACGGCATCGGACGGCATGTCATCCGGGAACCGGATGACCATCTCTTTATCCGGAATGTTTACGATTGGCATTGTTTTCGTAGGGGCAACCCCCTGTGGTTGCCCTATCAATGTATGGCGCAAATAATTGGGCAACCACAGGGGGGTGCCCCTACGATAATCCCCCTACCGCGGGACCTCCACCAATCCCTTGCCCGGCACAAACTCATGCGTAATCCCGGCGCCGGCAGTGACACCCTCGGCGCGGGACTGACCGGGGATCTTTACACCAAATTCCGTGGCGGATTGTGTTACGGCCTCGGCATGAGTAACCGTTCCTTTGCCGTCGATAAAAATCCGTTCCGCGCGCGACTGCACCGCCTGGGCCTGTTGACCGGCTTCTCTGTTCAGGCCTTTAAACACCCCTGAAATCGGATCGTAAAAACCCCCGAATAATTGCCCTATCTGCCGGGCAATAGTATTGGAATCTGCCGCTTTAGGACCTTTCTTCTCCACCGCTTCCCGCACATACCCGCCTTTTTGGTCGGGCACGTAATTAATATCTCCATGCGATATCCCTTTTGCTATCATCCGGTCGTACACTTCCCGGGCCGGATCGTCCGCGGCCAGCGCGTCGCGCTCCGACAGCAGCTTCCCAGTAGGCGAGGTTTTATCATTCAGGTCCGTAAACACCCGGCCCCACTCAAGCCGCTGGCTCAAAGCTTCAGGATCATAATCCGCGGGCATTCCCTTGGCTAATTCCGGGTCGGTTTGTTCATACACCCTTTTTGCCCGCTGATATTCTTCAGGGGTTTTTACGTCCTTAAACAGCTTCAAGCCGCGCTGCATACCCTTTACGACGCGCTCGGACTGCGCCTTGGCCATGCCTGCTTTATGCTTTTCGGCCGTTCTCTCTTCGCCTTTCAGAGCGATATCATAAAGCCCCTGAGCCTGCGTTTCAGCCCGGGCGGATCTTTCTGCCTCGATATTCGCAAGCCGCGCTCGCCGGCCGGCGTCATACATCCCGATGACGTTCCCGGACGGTATGTTGATCTGTGGCAATGTTTGCATGAGTCCTCCTGATTAGCCGAATGCTCCGGCGCCATATAAATAGGCCACTGATCCTACCACCTCTTTCTCCGTGCTGGACCAGATGTTGGCCTGGTTGATATACCCGCTCGCCTTGGCGAACGCCTCGCCGCGAACGCCTTCACCGGCCACCTGGCCGCCGGCTATTAATGCGGAGCTTATATCCCGGCCGGTTTGCGTGGTTATGTCCGCGGACGTGCCCGCGGCCGTCCGGCCTATGTCGGCCAGCGATTGCCACGGGTTTAGTTTGTCGTAATACCGGCGCAAAAAATTATCATAATCGCTTGTGGCATAGTCCTGGCCGAAGCGGGTTATCGCCTTCAGCCCTCCACCGCTGAGCGCTCCGCCTCGCGCTGCCGCGCTCCGCTCGATAGCCTTCAGCCCTTCGGCCTGACGGAACTCATATCCCGGGCTTGTCTCAAACTCGCCCGGCCCGGCCTCCATAAGACCGTAAAGCTCATCTAAGGCCATGACCCCTTTTTGGCGCCACGGCGCAATGTCCTCGCGGGCACGCGCTTCGGCCTCTGTCTGGTACGCGATCCCTTCTCGCACTCCTTGCAGCTCAAGACGCGCAGCCTCAACCGCGGCCTTAGCCTGGGCTTTTTCCGCTTTTCTTGCGCCGCTACTGCTTATGTACGATCCTACTAAGCTCATAATTCAACCCCCTTGCCACGCCGCAGGCGTGGCTACTCCATCAAATTAGCCGCCTGCAGCTTATCAATCAGATCATTAAACTTCCCGACCAGCGCATCAAACTCCGCCTTGGTCGGCGGATCGCCGGCCGCCGCGCTCGCATCGGTTTGGGTCTCGGCCATCGGCAAAAACTGCTCAAAAAAATTGGCCCACACCGGATGCAATGTGTTTCTGATAAAAAGCGGGGCTTGCCTGGGAGGCGGCGATTTTTTCTTTGCCATAGTTATTTTTCCGGTAGTGCTATAAGCTTTTTAATGTCCTCAATCTCTCTATCGATATGCTGTTTAAGCTCTCCGGTGATTACATTAAGTGCGTTGGTCAAAGCTGTTAACAATGTATTATTTAATGCCTCTTGCATAGCTTGCACCTTTGCGCTGTTGTTTCTTGACTGCTCGCTTGCCTTTTGTGTGCCTATGAGACGGTTCTCAAGACGCGCAAGCTGCTGATATATTCCTATGATTGCGCATAAGGATTCATCTTTTTTCTTGCCCGTTGCTTCTTCCTGCCATGTCAGGGTCGTCCATAAAGGACAATCCTCACAATTTTCATGAAAGCATTTTTTCTTTTTCTTGAACATTCTCCTTAATCCAAAGACGCCACGATACAGCAATATGCTGCCGGTCTCCATGTAGCATCTGAAGTTATACCATTGGCTGACGCTGTGCCGGTATCCGCCACGCTGGGGCCGCCCGAATTTGCTGCACTTGATCCATCAGAAGTTATATTCCTATTAGCATTACCGTGTCCTTGATTAGCAGAGCCGTTTTCTATCAGCATTTCTCCCAGTGTCACAGATGCTCCACGTGACCATCCATTGAAAGGAATAGTTACTACATGTGTGTGGGCTATAGTATGTGTATGTGCCTGCATAGAATGCGTATGACTATCAACCGTAATCCCACTTATTGTCCAGCTTCCGCTTGAATGTGCCCCGCCACCGGTTTCACCCGCTGCCCCTGAACCTTTGGTAACAAATACCAGCTTGTCATCTAAAGACGTATCAATTGACCATCCTGTGGGAGCAGTATCAAGGTAAAACAACATTTTGTTGACATTGCCGGTTGCAAAAAACCCGTTTACCGTAAGATCGCAGGCTTTGTTAATTTCAGCAAATGTAGCAGTAAGAAACGTCCCGGAGATCCCCAAGCCGCCACTAACAATATCAAACCCCGAAGAATCTAATACGGCCCGTTCAACCCCGCCCGTATCAAACCGGATCTTGTCTTCATCCGCGCTTTCTTCCACCTGGACCTTGGTGTCGTTGTCATTGTCCCGCAAAAGTGACAAATCGGTCGGCCGGATATTGTCAAACGTCCAGATCGGGATATCGTCAGAATCTTTAAGAACAAGCTTGAGAAGCTCATTACAAAAAATCTGACATTCTCCGCGGCTGTCTAAAACAATAGGATTGGAGTTGGCCGTGGTTAGTTCCCGGTCGCTGTATGTGGCAAGCGGGGTCGTTGTTCCCGATTCATAAGTATAAACCTTTCCGCCGGAAAGAAAGAGTCCGTTTGAATCAAACGCCTGAAATTTTGGATTGCAAATTAATCTATCCATACTCTACTGTCCCGTCACGCCGCGCCGCAGGCCACGCCGCAGGCGTGGCTCAACTGCTCCCGATCTCCAAATCCATAAAAGCCCCCAATATCACCGACTTTGCCAAACCGGTGACACTTATCTTAAATCGCCTGTCTCTTGATCTGCCGAGCCTGTTAAAAAATGTCCTCACACTGTATTGTCCGAGAGCCCCGAAACCGCCCCAGTGTTCGTTGCCGTATGTATGCCCGCCGTCGTCAGACCAGGACAGAACGGCCTGGGGGATGGCCCCCTGGCACGTCCACGTCAGGTCGCCGTCCGTGACCGTATCCCCGGCGGTTATCGGCCAGGCGGGTTCCGAGGCCCCGGACGATCCTCCGTCCGTTGTAACCTCATACACGCACCCGTTGGCAACCGTGGGGACAACCCTGTCACCGAGCGCGTAATTTGTCGCGCCTGCCCAGGCGGTTCCGCCGGAAATCAACCCTGTGCCTGCTTCCATTTCGAGGTCGAATCTATGAAAAAATATATTTTTCCCGTCCGCGTGCGTTGCCTGGGTTACCCGGTATCTGCGGATTACCTCGCTGTTGTCCGTGTAGGTGTCCATGTCCCACTCATAGATCTTGCCGTTCTGATAATCGCCGACCATATGCTTGCCGTTAAACCAGGCATAGCAGTTGGCCCGGTGCCTGCGCTCCGAACCGTCGGCGTATACCGGATAGCTTCGTCTTTGATGCCAGAGTTTTGTTTCGACATTATATTCCCAGGAGGCATTTGCCGCCGGGAAAACAATATGATAAAAAGTATGGCCTTCCAGGGTATAACACCAGCCCTTTGCGTCCGACACGGAGCTGTATCCGGCCATGGCGTGCTCGAGCTGTCGCGTTGAAACAATCACAGGGCTGAAACCGTCCGCCCGGACCACCTGTCTTTTTTCGGTCAGCCAAAACAGGCCGTTATCGCCGGATGCCACGGAATCCGGGGCCGCCGTCCCGTGGTTGAGAAGCAGGTTGCCGTATCGTGAAAACGGAAAGTCCGCGGCCCCGGAGTTGTACCCGACCTCGGTTGTTTTCCCCCCGAACTGCCAGAGGTTCAGATTATCCATAAAGATCCGCTTGAGATTATCGGGATCCGCCTCTGCCGTGGCATAATCGAGCGCGTCCCATGCGGTCGGGTCGTACAGCCCGGAAATAAAAAATTTACCGGAGCTCTCTTCACTGACTATAAAATAACCGTCCTGCCAGGTCAGAGAAGACGGCGTGGGAAAGTCCGCGTCCGCGATAACCGTAAGGTTGCCGGCGCCATTGTAGGTGTACCCGTCCACTCCCGGATCTACGACCATGATGTTGGCGCCGTCATGCGCCATGTAAACAGAGCCGGTGGTCGTGGACAAAACACCCGCCGTGATCGTGGTGACCGCGCCGGCGGTATTGACGCTGTAAAATGTGTCCCCGGCAATAACATACATTGTCGAGCCAAGGACCAGCGTGTTCCGGACTTCAATGCTCGCAGCCAGATCCGCAAAATCCTTCAACCCGGCCGTGCCCATCAGGGCAAGCACTGTTTTACTTCCGGAGCCGCCAAGGACCGGATAAAAATTTACGGTCTCCTGCGCGTTGATGTTCAAGCTGCGGTCTTTGTTGTGGCCGCCTATTATTGGTATCCGTACTCTCGGCATAGTTCACATCATCCACGCCCAAGGTCGGGCAGAAAAAAAACAGACGTCTGTTCCCGGTCAAATCCGCTCACTGCGTCCTTTGTCTCTGCGGCCTTTACTATCACCGTATTGCTCGGCTCCTTGCCGTACTCCGGCGCTATCTCCACGGCAAGGTTAAACTTAAGCGCTCTGAGCCATTCCGGAGGAAAATCCGCGTCATCCGTATTTGCGTCAAAATCCTCGACCGGCAGCTTGACCGTCATCCGGATTCGCTCCTGCACATCATCGCACGCCTGCCAGACGTACAAAACACCGTTTGTGAGCTGGGGGTCGTAATAGACCTGGATCGGCGGGCCTGCGCTTGTTTTGTTGCTCAGGGCCATATATTCGGCCCGGCTTACATCCTGAAGCGGGACCTCGGTGTCATCCGCGTACACGCGCCTTGCCTCGATCACCTCGATCGGCCGCGGGATCTTGCTCGTGTACGTGTACACATGATTGTCCACTGCCGCGTCATCGGTCAGGCCGGCCGTCAACGTGACGGTATCTCCGGCCGGCGCGCCGTTGACCGTAGTCCACTGGAGCGTGCCGTCGTCAAGCTCGATGCCGACATAATCGCCGTCGGAGATCCCGGTGATCGAATCAACATCAATCGTGCCGGCGCCGGAGGCAGCAGCCACTTTCATCTCGGTCTTTACCACTGCAACCGAACAATGATCGCCGGTCGGACCCAGGTTATAGGACCGCTCCGCGTATTCCAGGAAAAGAGTCGCTTCCCGGTTCAGCCAGAGCCCGATTCCCTCGGCCTGCCACGCCTTGATCATCATGTTGAGGGCTTCTTTGCCGTCCGACAACTCGGCCGCCGAAGGCGTCTCTCCCGTGGCGATAGCGCCGATCAGGCGCAGCGCCCCTTTGATAATCTCCTGGCAGTTAACGCTGAAATCGTATGATCCTGATGTTGCCATAGGTTCTCCTGGGTGGTTTTATACCGGTTTTCTAAAATCAAGATCGTTGTCTCGTATTACCTGGAACAATGCCTCAGACAATACCGTGAGGCTTACGTGAGGCAGTTCTATGTTGTTAAACAGTTTGATTGCTTCAAAAATTTCATGCAAAAAAGCTTCAGCCTCCGCGTCTTCCGGCGTATCGGGCTCTTTTCTCAGCCGGATCAATTGATGATAATGATTATATTCGCCGGCACCTCCAACAGTCTTTGTAGTTTCAAATCGAATTTGAATCTCATGCCCGCCAAGCTTTATTTTCTCCGGTATTTCCACAATCCCTCCAATCCGTAATCTGCCGATCATAGATCGGCCGCGCTCACCTCATTGGCCGTTAAAAAGTCATCCCCCGGCACATACACCACATTCCCGATCGCTGCGTCGTCTGGCAGGGCTTCGGCCAACGTGACCGTATCTCCGGCAGGCGTGCCGTTGACCGTGGTCCACTGGAGCGTGCCGTCGTCAAGGGTGATCCCGATACTGTCATCATCCGCCAGGCCGCTGATCGAATTGACATCGATTGTGAGGTCGTCTTTGGACGCGGCCACTTTTATCGCGGTTGTGCCAAGCATGGTTTGTGTGTCGGGCCGGGGATCCCGGACGCTCTGCTTATCGGCCCTGGCCTTGACAAAATCCTGCGGGTGACGATTTTCGAAATCCTTTTTGCAAACTATTTGCCCTTTCCAATTTTTGAGGCATTCACTGCGATAATATACAAAGCCGCATATATCGCATATTACTTTATGGTCACCGTGTTTATAATTTCTTCTTGACATCGCTGTTAACCTAAAATAAAATTAGGGGAATAAAGTGATTGCAGCCACTTTATTCCCCCTAACCAGTTACTAAACGAGGTAGCAACATGGCTAAGAACTATTCTACAAAAATCTGTCCTAATTGCAATCAGTCTTTTACTCCTCGGAGCGGCCGTCAAATTTACTGCAATCCAAGCTGTCATGAGTTTATTCCCGATGTTCATTTTTGGCCGAAAGTCAAAAAAACCGCCCAGGCCGGTTGTTGGGAATGGCAAGGCGCTCGCAGTTCGGACGGATATGGTGTTTGTGGTGTTTATAAAAGCTATCGGACACATCGTATGGCATGGGAAATCTACTTTGGCCCTATACCACGCGATATGCTTGTCTTGCATCATTGCGATAATCCGAGTTGTGTAAATCCTTCTCATCTTTTTCTTGGTTCCCAAGCTGATAATATGCATGATATGTTCAACAAGGGTCGGGAAAATATTGTTTATGGTGAATCTAATGGTCATGCAAAACTCACTGAATCAGATATTATGGACATACGTAAAAAAGCAAATACTGGAGATTCCAATAAAATTTTGGCTTCTTTTTATGGTGTGTGCCGGCAACATATTGCAAAAATTATAGCTCGAAAGCGCTGGAAGCACATTAAATAAACCAACGATCACCGTGTATGTAGCCTTTTTTCATCGCTTCGCGGAGTCTCTCTTCACCGTTTCACCGTTTCACCGGTTCCCCGGCTCATCAGTATTTCTCTATTCTCTGACTTCTGACATCAGTCTTTCAGCCTTACCGTCATTAAAATATTATACGACCCGCCGGGCGCGGCGCTGTTACTGGTCAGCAATATATCCCCGGTCGCGTCTCCGGTCTCGCCCGGATCAACCAGGCCTCCTTCCGGCCTGTAATCTCTTTTGCCGCGGCCGGACAGGACCACGATCGTCTCTTTAGGATTCCGGTCCCACTGGAGATGGATATTGTCGATGCCGGCGACGTCCCATTCCAGCCGCTCGATCGTGGTACGGTACGGCGCCGCGCCGGAAACCGCGCGAAGCTCGGAAATATCGAGCTTTACGACTTCCGACTCGCCCGTGCCGTCGGAGATCCCGGTCATCTGTATGGTTGCTTTGCGCCAGCCGCCTTTATCCGGCGGATTCCCGTCCCAGTTGGGGGGGTAAACCCAGCGCACATTTACTGTATCAGACATTGTTAAGCCTCCACTAAAGGGTTTGTGGGTTTAAAAAATCGCCTATACCCCCGCATAAAGGTGTGGGATAATATAATTCTCCACTCTCGCAGGGCTTCCTGCCGCTTCCCAGTCTGCGATCGTGCCTCTTGTGAGAATATCTTGCAAAAATTCCACGCTGTAGACCATCCAGGAACACAAAATAATATGTTTGGCCAGGATTGGATAACTATTCCATATTGCTAAATAAGCGTTCGGCGCTATTGCTCTTCCTGCTAAGTACGCAGGATGCGAGGTTAGCCTATCCGCTAAAGCTGAATCCCTGTCACCGGCTACCACCACATGGATAACCTTCCTTGTTCCCGGATCAGGCTCGTGCGCTATGATTTTCCAATCTCGAATCGCTTCATCCAGCGCAGGGCGTTGTTGAATAAAACCTTCTATAAGAACCTCTTCTATATCCACAAGAAAGAATAAATTATAAATCATCTATGGGCTGCCCCCTGCGTTAATTTCAGCATCACTTAAAACTCTGTTATAGATTCTCAGGTCGCCTATGTGCATAGGGCCAAAAAGCCCATAGCCAAGCTGAAGATAAGAACCAAGGGCATAAGAGCCGTCAAAGGTTTGTTCTGTACCCCAAGAAACATCTGAACCAGAATCTGCACCAACACGAAATTTTGAGGCAGTAGCGTTCCACTTAACTACAGCTTTATACCAAGTGTCTCTTGACCAATTGACATTAACTGTAGCTTCAGTTGCCCCGTCATGCGAACAAAAATTCCCTCCTTCATCAAGATATAAAAGGCTACTGGCAGCTCCCTGAACGCTTAGTATGCCATAGTCGCCAGCAGATACATCACCATAGTCAATCCCTGGCCTGAGCCACACAATGGCCGTGCCGGTAGCATCAAACACATTTACAGGCAGATCCCACAACGGATAACCACTTTCAGTGGCACGAGTGACGGCTGAGGATGTAGTTGGGATAAATGAAGAAGGATGGTTCTTATTTAACTCACCTTGGGCAGCGTCTATGATGATTGAGCCGGTAGCGGCGACTTCGGCGGTTCCCCATGTGGTAGTTCGGGCTGGAATTACTTGAAAGATTAAGTCTGTGTTTCCAGTACTATTGTTTGTAATCGTAGCCCAAAATTGCCACCAATCACCTCGATCTATAATTCCGCATTCATCATGACCTACGTCCACTCGTTCGATCAAGGCACCAGTCTTTGTGTTTAATTGAATTGCATGATTAACTAATACGCTCCCCCCTGATAGATTTGGCTGAAATTCTGGAAACCGAGCTTCATTTGTATCTTTTTTAATATATAGGAAACAGACATGTGTATTAGAATCGTCAGAGATTGTAATTTGCTCCAAAATATATTCATACCCCGCCCCGTTATCATCCGTAAGCGTATAAGCAGTATTTGCAACCCCATCAATACCCGTTTCGTTTTTTGTTGGGGTGGGCGTTCCAGTCTGCACCCATGCTGCATTGTCAAAAGCCCTACTGTAAAGGCACGAATTTGTCGAACTCGGTTCGACTAAAAGGGCTTTTCTGCCCCCCTCAAGCTCAAACCGGGGGACATTCACACCTTGCGTTACAAGCTTGTTTTCCGTCGGATGCCAATTCGTCGCAATAGAATTCCGAACATGACTAAAACCCCTCTTGCCCTTTATTCGATCCCACAGGCTCCCCGTTCCGGGATCAAAATGGAAAACAAGACCGCGGTCTTGCCCCTGGATGGTTTTACTAAAGGATCTTGTCATTATATTCTTCATAACGGGAACTATCACTGGCTCAACCTCCCGGCAACAGTGCCGCTGGTATAGCCTCCTGTTTTTACTCCAAAGCGGTAATAAATACCGCGCTCAATTTCTTCACCGACCAGCACTGTGTTCGCAGCATACGAATCAACATCATCCCACGTTGTTCCCTCGTCTTCAGACCTTTGCAGGACTACCGTTGCCGACCATGTGCCGCGGAGCCTGAAAACAAATTTGCCGTGCAATTTCATCTTGTCCGAAAAAGTATTTTCCGCGGCGATACTTTTGGTTGTTTCTCGGCTGTATGGACTCATAATGTTAGACCTCCTGTTTTAACAGCTCCGGCATCCGGGGCTTTAGCGCTCCTTCACCGCGCCTATCCAGTCCACCGTCAGCGTCTTGGCCACTGCCTCTCCGTTCTGCACGGCAAACGACACATTCAGCTCGGTTGTCGGGAAACTCGTGGTCTCGATGGTGCCTATCTCCACGCCGTCAACAAAATAATGGATCGTGTCAACGCCGTCAAAGTAGATGTCGAGGCGGACAAAGCCGGTGGTGGCCGTGGCGATCCCGTTGACCTCGGCCACGGTCGCGCTCGACGCGACAACAGCGATATCGATATTGGTGTCTCCATCGTCCTTGCGGAAGTACACGCCGTCGCTCGGCGCGCTTGCAATCGGCGATGTATCCGTCACGTGCAGTCCGACCAGCCAGTCCATCTGCGTAGCGTCCGACCCTTTGATCCGGGCCGTAAACCAGGCTTTTTTGCCGGACTCAAGGGTAAAGCTCTCTTTTGCGAGCTGAATACCCACAAGATCATCATCGGCGGCTGTATTTGTGATCAGTAACTGACCTCCGTCGCCGTCCGCCAGTGCTTGCGTCGCGCCCGCGTCGGTTTCGGTCACGGTCCAGTCGCCTGCAGCGTACCTGTCAAAATCCTCAAAAAACGTGTGCACGGAAGTGGGATCAGGGATTAACAACTGTCCCATGGGCTTGTCGGAGGCCACGTTGGTGACTCCGTTGGTGAATCTTTTGGGTGTGCTCATTGGTTTGTCCTCCCGCCCGCCATCGCTTCACTCAGGTGAGGCGGGCGGGCCTTGAAAGCGTTCTTTTTTTAAGAACGCCCGCCATCGCCTTGGCGTCGGCGGGCGCTTTCGTTTATTTTATCCCGGCCTGGCGGGACGCGATGCGCTTACGCGGCTGCTACAACAGATGATCCGGCCGTCAGCGGTATAAACTGACAATAAAAATCAATCTCGCCGGCTGTTATATCGTCAACAGAGCCGGTGAGGATAATGTCGACGCCGTTGCCGACCAGGAGCCATTCATCGGCCATTTGCGCGCCATTGGCATCCGCCGCGGTTATAAGCGACCATGAATCTCCAATGGCAAACGCGGTATTATCGACCGCGTCCTGCACGCACAGCGCGGCCGTGTTCCCGGCCACTCCTACCTCTAAGGTTGTCGTGCCGCTCGTTGAGGTAACAGCCACATCTACCGATGCGCCGACTTTGACAAGGACGTCGCCGGTTACGGTAAACAGGGTTTTGGAGGTGCCAAAGGCCGTTAAATCTCCGGATTCCTTCAAAACTATCCTCGGGATCTGGAGTTCTGACATGTAGCGAAGAACCTCGGCTATAGAAACCGCATTTGCGGCTGCCGCGGCCGCGGGAAAGGTTGCAATGCCTGCCGTGCCGGACAATTCTCCGGAAATATCCTCTAATCTCTCAAGGATCGAACCGTCTTTGTTGGCAACAACATTAGAGGAATCTGCGTCATTGTTATTTGAATTCGTTCCGATATAGTTGTCCGTAGAATCTCCAACCGCCGGGATCGGAAGCCCGGATTCGTCTATTGCCGTGGCCGCCAGGTTGCCGTTACAGATACACGACCCCGGATCCAGAATTGCCGCGATGGTATCGCCGTAGAGACGATTGTTTACTATCGCGCCGGTGCACGCGGACACCAGCTCTATCGCATGCTGCCCGGTCTGGAGGTTGTGGATGATGTTGCGGCTTATCTGGAGATGGGTGCATACCTTGCCGGTCGGGTTGTGGATGCCTCCGCTGTCAAAATCGCCGATGATCGTGTTGTTTTCGATCCGGGCGCTGTCTTCGACTTCTTCAAGCTCGATGCCGAAATCATAATTCCCGGCAGTCGGGGCGTACATGTAGTTGTCATGAATGTAAAGATCGTCGCATGCATTGGCGGCCCCGGCCGTGGTAATAAAAGAAAGCCCCGTGGCCGAACCTTCGGAGAACTCACAGCCCGCGATTTCACACCCCGCCGCGCTCACCGTTATCATGGCAACCTGGTTGGCGATATTGCACTTAAAGATCATATTGTTGATCAGGCAATTCGCGGCAGACATGTCTACGTCCGCGTCCGCGTCCGTGGTAAAAGTGACGGTCGGGCGGAGTTGCCCCACGCCCAGGCCGATTATGCTGACTCCCGCGACGTCCAGGGCGATGCCTCCGGCAGTTAAAACGGTTTCCGCGTGCCCCGGTTTGACTATGATTATGTCGCCATTGTTGGCCGTACACCGGCCTATGGCGTAGTCAATAGTCGCAAACGGCCGGTCAAACGTCCCTTTGTATCCGTTCGATCCGGCGCCCGAATCAACCCAAAAAACATTGCCTCCATAAGTGTTTAATATGGGAACGCCACGGACGTTAATCCCGTTGGCAAACCCTTTCGGATAATTAGAAATAGGCATTTTGTATCCTCCTATGGACCCCGCCGTCCGGCGGGGTCATTATCTGAACAACCCATAGTTCAGAGTTTGTTGTTTTACGCTATGCGTCTACGCTCCGGGCGACCCGTACACTCCACGAAAATCTCCCCAGCCGAACACATATCGTTCCGTGGACTTGGCTTTGGCGTTTTCCGTGTCAAAGTCGTTATCCTGGGTAAACTCGATCGGACGTCTGATGAGTCCGACCATGCCCGTGCCGGTCGGGGTGTTGGTGCGTATAAACCACGCGTCCGGGTCGGTAAAATAGTGATTGACCTTGATACCTTTGGGAAACGCATTTATCATACGCAATACATTGACCGCGTTGGCGGCCGTGTCGTTCTGCTGCACGCTCTTATAAATCCGGTTTGCCTCAAACCAGTCCGACCGGTGCACGTGCAGAGACTGCGGCATAAGGTTGATCTTGAGCCCGCGGCTGTTGGTGGCGCCCATGACCTGTATGATCAGGTCTTCGACTGCGGCCTCGCAAATGTCCGCGGCAATCGTCAGATAATTGCTCTGGTTGCCGGACTTTGTCGGATGGGCCGTAGATATCAGCTCCACGCCGTCGCCGCCCGGATAGTCTGAATTAAACGCCCGGTTATACGGATTTGCGGCAACGTGCTCCTTTGTCTGGCGCATGGAAAAAGCCAGGGCCCGGGACCGGCGCTTGGAGACAACCATGTAAAGGTTATCGTCCATCTCTTCGCGGCTCACGATGTACCCCAGACCGTAGACCACATGGACCACGCGGCTGATCGTTCCCTGGCTTTCGGAATCGTAAGACACCGAGCGGTTCTGATGTTTTACCGGGGCAAGGCCAAAGCCTGTCAGCTCGACCAGCTCCTCGTACGCCTTACCGGAAGTGTCCATGTCGTACAGATCCTTGAACTCCTCGTTGTGTTCGTTATATTGCCGGCCCCACCATTTTTTGACGCCTGGCCAAAGCGCTTTGGGGTGATTGCCGGTTGTGATTACACCACTCATGTTTTACTCCTTTCAGTCGCGCAGAATGCGCTGCGCGCTATACGCCCAGGGCTCCATCACCGTCGCCGGTTGCCCGTAAGCGATGCAGGTTAATAATAACTTCCCATTTTGCGTTCACGGCACTGATGTCATTATCAGCCCGGTCCACCAAACCCATGATCAGGAGTTGGTTTGACGCGTCCGCGGCCGGTGCGGCCGAAGCGCCCGAATCCATCTCTGCGCCGGACATGCCGGTGACAGTGGATCCCGAATGCGTGTATATCAAGACCGCGTTCAGGCCGACGGTGGTGTTTGCCAAGATCGCGCCGCTACATGCCTGGATCTCAAAGATCACGTCCGGATCAATGCAGACGTCACAATACCGGGCCGTGCTGGCGGCTCTATACACCAGACTCAAATCGTCGGGGTTGGGATCAAAAGCGGTAATCACGCCGTAGATCTGGTTACCGTCTCCTGCCGTGGCTTTGACAACGGTGGGGCAGACGCCGGCAGCGTCCGCTGAGCCGGCAAGATCCACCGGATCGCCTATAAACATGGCTACCGCGTCCGTGGACGGCAGATAACACCGAACAGCCTGACCGTTCCAGGGCGAGCCGTTTAAGTGTCGTACGGGCTTAAGCCCGAATCGATTATCAACGTTTGACATATCATTCACCTCTCTTTTATTGATGAGCGGATGAAAATCCGGTTCATTCTTTTTTACGGTTTATAAGTAATGCCCCCGGCCGGGATATACCGGCCGTCGTCTCCTACCTTGCCCTGGATACCGCCGGAGCGGATTGCTTCGTCTGTTTCGTCTATTTCTGTTTGCTTTACTTCTTGGTCTTCCTCGTACCAATCTTTATTGATCAGCATTAAATACGCCTTTATTGGAGCGCCTTCGTTGGTTTCGCCAACCACGCGGCTTATTTTTGTGCTTAGGCGATCGCGCTGGTTTTCGGGTCCTTCTCCGACTGTGGCATTCGGATCCTCCACGAACGTGTATCCGCCGCCCTCGGCCTGGGCGAGTCGGCCCGGGTGATCAACGATCCAGCGCGGTTTCTTGTCCGGAGGAATTTTGAAGCCAACAGTCAGTCGTGCCCTGGGCGTGCCAAGGGGCACCCTGGCTTTTCTGCCGGTCGGGGATCTTCTTTCTTCACCCTCGTCCCGGGCGCGCCGGGCTTTAGCGTCGTTACTCTCCGGGTTGTTGGCTTTTTCGTTTTTTTCTTTTTTTTCTTCTGTCATGATTCCCTTCCTTTCTCCTTTCATCGATCTATGCGCTTATGCTTCCGCAAAATAGTCTTTTACGTACTCCTCTCTGGTCAGGAGTCCTTCTTGGACAAAATCATCACAGGCCTTTTTTGCTCCGGCAGGAAGGTCTGCATATTTTTTGCCGGCCGCGGCCGCAGGCCCTGCGCCTCCGCTTTCCACCAGCGGCTGCTGGTCGCGGCGGCCGTTCTTGAATTTAGCCGGAAACTTGGCCTTGACCTTTTTGGTAACTTCCGCAAAAACCTTGGCTGAAGGCCAGGCTGGATGTCGGGCTGCCAGATAGGTCCCGACGTTATCGGCATATATTGACATATCGATATCGTCTTCATACCACTGGTTTTCTTCCTTCCATTCCGCGAATCCAGCCCCGGGCTTGGTCCCGGCGCTGGTCTTTTCCAGGTCCTCGATTTCTTTGTCTATTTTCTCAAATTCCTGTGTGTCTCCTTTATCAACAGCCGCCAGCCTCTCTTCTTTCAGCTTTTTCAAGGCCCTCTGGTATGCTTTCTCTTCGACCTTTTTATGATGCGCGGCAAAGTCTTTTATGACTCTGCCTTGATCATCGAGCTTTTTGTGTAATGTTTTGATATTGTCCCGTAATATTGGCAGGGTCGCCTCGCCGTGCTGAATGAATTCGTCCGCGTCACGCCATTGCTCAGGGTCGCCGCGAAATTCATCTTTGGGCACCCAGCCTAAATTTTTGGCCTGGGTCTCAACTGCCTGTTGTGCCGCTACATCGTCCGGGCCTGCTTGCCCGGGATGTATTTGGTCTTCCTGAATAATATTCTCCTCTGCCATGTCCTTACTCCTTTCTGCTCTATACTGCGCTTATGTTTCCTTGGTAATAATCGCCGAGATATCCTTGTCACTTATGATCTGATACTGCCTCCCGTCTACGCCTTTGACGCGGATCCCGGCGTATTTGGCAACATACACGCGCTGGCCGGTTTTTGGTACCTGACCGGACCAGCCATCGAAAGCGTTGCCGCCCACGGCAATTAGGGTGGCAATGACCTGAGCCAGTTCCTCTCTCTCGTGCGTTATCTCAGGGATATATATCCCGCCGGCGGTTTTTTTCTCCACCACTTCAGGCCTGACCAGGGTTTTGTATTCAACCGGTTGGAGCCCGGAGGAATTAAACTCCTTTATGGCGGCCTGCTCGGCGGCCTGAAATTGTGCCCTAAACGCGGCCACATTCTCGGCCGGGCCTTCAACATAAATGTCTCCCGCTTCGGATTTGACGACCTTAAGGCCTACTTCCTTTGCTTTCTCCTCGATGTGTTTCATCTATCCTTTATCCTTGGAGCATGCGCAAAAAAACAGGGGCGCATGGTGAAAGGGTGGGCTCCCACCAGCGCCCCTGATTATTTGCTTTGCTCCTGCCTTGAGCGGCCTACTCTTGGCAGAGAGGTTACGGTTTTATCTTAAGTCGCGCCTTCGTCGAATATGCCAAATTCCAGCAATTCGTTGATCCCGGCGATTCGGCCAACTGCCCGTGCCGTATGTGCCAGAGTTTCCTCGGCTGATGAATGGACCAGCGTGCGGCCCGCGCCCAGCTCTCCTTCTATTTCATTGATCATTGTTCGGAGACGCTTGAACACCTCGCGCGTCGTCGGGTTTTGTCTCCATTCTGCAAGCATTTCCTTTGTTAACATTGATTCACACTTTTGTTTAGTTTTATTAACATTTGTTAATTTCTGCCGATCGGGGCTCCTTTGGAACCCGCTAAAACAATCTTGCCCGGGCGGGGTTGAACAACGCGCTGTTTTTTTATTTCCTGAAGCTTACGCACGTTTTCAACAGCGTTCTTATTGCCCATGGCTCTGCCGCATTTCGGGCAAATATGGAGCCACACCACGGAGTCGCGGATAGGCACAACCAGCCATGAACTTCCGAGCGCAAGCTCTTTGCCGGCTTCGGCCTGTTCTGGTATCCAGCCGCAGCCGATACATTTGTCCGGCGCCTCGATTTTGATTTCATTGCCATTCTCGCTCATTCTGACCTCCGTTCTCTGACATCTGACCTCCGGTGGCTCCACCGCCGGCGAACATCCCGGACGTCATCTTCTCAAGAGCCGCAAGTTCCGACTTATACATCTCGATCTGAGGCCCCGCCTCTGCCGCCTCTGCCCTGGCAATAGCCGCCAGCGTGTCCGCTCGCATTTTCAGGAGCTTGCCTCTGGCCATAACTATCTCAAGCTCAAATTTGTCGCGCTCCAGGCTGATCTTTTCACTTTCAAGGACGATCTTGGGATCAGGCGGCGGCGGCGGGCCTTTCGGCGGCAGCAGCTCCTCGATGTCGGGAACCCGCAGCGCCTCAAGGTGACGGCGGCGTATTGCATCGTCATTATACCCCTTGCCGAGGAGACCGAACAGAATCTGTGCCTTGATCAGGCGCTGTATGTCCGATACTTCGTCGGGGTTGCTCACCGGTTGCACGTCAAGGTCGACGTCTTCATAGTCCGTTCGCTTTATCGCCCTGGGGTTGTCAAGGACGGTAAAATAAACTTCATCGTCCAAAAACAAGCGGTTCAGGCGCTTGAGTTTTTTAAATTCACATTTAAGGCCGCGGTGTACCCGCACATATATGGCTGAAAAAACTTTGAGGCCCTGTTCGATCAAGGCTAATGTGGTCGTTGCAGGCACATTGGAACCTGACTGCTCTCCGGTGAGGACCTCGGACACGGAGGCAAGCTCTTTGCCTGCGCCAATCATGGAGCCCAACAGGAGAAAAAGTACCCTGGATGGTTCCGGGATTTTTAGATCAAAGACGTTTTTGCGGATGTCGTCGCCTGAGTAGTCGATTTGTTTATACTCGCCCGGGGCAAATTTTATCGGGCCTCCTCCGCCGCCTTTGGCGAGGTTTACTCCCTTGCCTATAAATCCGCCGGCAGTGTTCTGCCGGGTGCCGGCGTCTAAGAGCTGATTGATTGTGCTGTTGATCACCTCGTTGATCGGGCTTTGCAGGGTGCCGAATCCCATACAGTAAAAACCCCCGTCCGGCGACGGCATAAATTTAAACCGCGTAAAATAGTGGACCGGCGTTATTTTTGTGATCTCGCCTTTCTCGTTCCGGGCTATTCCCTCGACATCCCATCGGGCTACGATGCGGACTAATTTGCCGGTGTCTTTGTGCACGGTGCAGACATAGGGCTCCTGATATCCGTCGCCGTCCAGGTCCAGCCAGCGGTGTTGCTCAAGGAAAAGATGCGGGGCGTCTTCGTCATTTAAAGCCGGGGATTCATTGTCGGTGGATGGTTCCTGGATGGTCGTGGGATACCCAAAATCTATATCCAAAAATATTTTTTTTCTGACTCTTCCCACCACGTCGTTGGGATAGAGCCAGATGCGGTGGGTGACACGGCTGGCCTTTTTCAGGCTTTTGGCTCGATAGTTAACTACCAGGTCTTTAGGCCGTACGTGTTCCGACACGTTCAGGCCGTCGGTGCTATCAAAATATGTTTTTTTAAACTCACAGCCTTCGATCGGCAGAGCGACCAAGAGATCGTCCATCTCTTCGGACCAATCTTCCATCTCTTCGGTGATCTGATAGTTCATGTGCTCGCTGATGCGCATGCCCCGGGCCGCCTTTAGGCCGGCGGGGTCCTGGCCCGTGACTTTGGCCTTGACGATATTGGTGCCCTGGATGATGTTCGGATACGCGCGCGACGAGAACTGGACACACGCAGTGGCAAGAAGCGGGTATTTGATGTTTGCGGCATTGGGCCAGGGGAAGTTTTTGGTCTCTATGACCAGGGTGGCGAGCTTCATCGCGGCTTCGTTGCGCGCCAGCCAGTTTTCCCGGGAGAGTTCATCGCTTTCATAATCGCGAACTACGCGCTGGGCTATTTCGTCAATGACGGTTTGTTCAAGCTCGGTTGCTATGTTGGTAGAGGAGAGCCTCGCGTTTAATATGTCTGCCGGATTCGGCGGCGGCTCCGGTCTGATATCTTCCCTCGAAAACTCGGCGGTCCCGGACTGGGGGCGTGGGGCTTGAGGTGTGCTTGTGCCTATAGCGGGAAAGGGCTCGCTAATACCCTGTAGCATGGCTTCTCCCTTCCGTGCCCGTGGCTTGACGGTCGTGATAATATTCTTCTTCGTCTGCTGCCAGGGACACACCTACTTTTTCCAGGGCTAATAGAAAATAATTTGTAGCGTGCCGGTAATGATCCGGGCCTAATTTTTTGTACCGGTACACTCTTTTGCCGGTCTCTTTGTCCTCCTGGAGTACCTTGGCCGTATTGATCATTTCTTGCGCGTATTGCTCTATTTCTGCGCTTTTTCTCGGCAGCTCAAGCTTGTCTAAATCAGACACAAAGGTGTGAGAGCTGTCACAAATCTCGGTGCGGTTTATGCGGACAAGACCGTTTTTATAGTCCCATCTGGCCGGGCCTCGCTGGTCTTCCAGATAGTCGCAGCCGAACACGTCAAACTCCTCGTTCTTCTGGAATTCGCGGACTTTTCTTTCTTCCGGGTAGAGATCAAATACTGCGGTCCTGACATTGTATTGCTTGGCCAGGTCGTGAACGTCGTTAAAAGATGAGACGCGGGCGACCTTTACGATGCGGGCTGTATACTCGTTGATCTTATAGCCGATGACGACGTGCAGGTGTTTACCAACGTCCACGCCCAGGGCGCATTGCATGGAACAGCCGTGCTGCATTGGTTCCAGGCCGCAGCACGCGTATACCTGGTTTTTGGTAAGACGATTCTCGGCGTCAATGTACGCCATTCCGAGCTGTAAATTGTAAAAACTGTCTTTTGTTGTATTCGGATTCTCGTACGCGTCGAGGATTTCTTTAGGATCTACAAACGCGGAATTTAAGTGGGATATCCACCGGCCCACCATGTCTTGTGTGCGGGCGGGATATAGGGGGACCCACCTGCCGTTTCGGGGGAATATCTCGTTGCGGCAGTGGCGGCATACGCGAATTACGCGATTGTCGGAGGTCCTGAGAAGACATTCGGGGAACTCAAGCTCCAGACACGTTTCTTTGCCGCACTTTTCGCACTTGATCATCCAAACGCGCTGATCTGAGCTGTTATAAATTTTATCAATGCCAAAGTCGGGGATGGTCGGGTTGGCAAGATATACCTCTTCCTTGACGTTGCTATGTTTCATTCGGCCCTGGGCCAGGGGAATGGCCTCGGGCGACATTTCGTCCACTTCGTCAAAAATAACCTTGTCAACCGGGATGCTTTTTAGTTTTGACGCGCTTTTCTTCTGATCATCGACTATTTGGGTAAGCCTTGCTCCACGGAAAAAGAGAAATGCGCCGCCTATCCTTTTCAGGTTGGTGCGGTTGGTGTCTTTTACATAACGGCCGATAGAGTAGGGGTTGTCTTTGATAAGCGGGCTCCATCGAGAGGAGGAAAAGTCACTGACATCCTCACCGGTCGGAAAGAGACACAGGGCGCCCAGGGGGTATCTTTTATGAATTAAACCATGCAGGGTTTTTAATATATGTGTCTCGGTGCCCACCATTTGGGTTGCTTTCATCATACATTCTCTGCGCGGGTTCAATTGCATCATTTCTACCTGGAATTCATGGCCGGGGAGTGAAAAAGCCCCTGCGATCAGCTTTATGGGGGTGGAATAAGCCCAATACCATGGATCAACTATTCTCAGCTTGTCAGGATCCGGATGCATCGTTTACCTCTTGCCGTTTCTTTTCCGCGAGTTCCCGGGCGATCTCTTCTAATTCTTCACGTTCGTCGGCCCTTACTTTGGTAATGCTGTCATCATCGGGATCGCCCACGCCGATGAAGCGGAATTTAGTATTAAGAAGATCGCGTAACCGGTCCGCCGCCTGCATGCCTGTTTTTAAATCAGGCTCGCGGATATTAATGGAACGTTCTTTATCCAGTTCTATTTTTAATTCTCGATAAATTTTTAGATCAACAACACCGGTCTGCAACAGCTTTAGGGTTTTATTTAATCCGCCGGTATTGTATCTGAAAATACTCAGGAAGGTTTCGACCATCTCATCCAGAATGTTCAAATCCGCGGGCAGGCTTGTGGAAATGTAATCATCCAGAATAACTTCCGCAGCCGCTTTTCGTTTGCGCCGTTCATTGGCCAGCCACCGGGCCACGGTGGGTTGGCTGATGGTGTCTTTGCCCGCCAGGTCCTCGGTCAAAAACTCCGCAATCCTGCGCGTGGGATAGCCCTCAGCCTTGAGTGACAACGTACGGTCCTGAAGGTTGTATTGCTCAATTTTATTGTTGGCTGCCACCTGTTAAAATCCTCAATAAATGATTCAAGCAATTCACGAATTATATTGAATCATATATATCACAGGTTTTTGGAGAGATTTTTAAAAGACGCTTGCTATCATGCACTATCCGGTTTTATCCTGTGCTATCCGGTGTAAAAAAAGTGCTTTTTCGATGCATTTTTTTCTTGACAAGGTTTTTAGAAGGGGAAATGTTTCATTATTTTTATCATGCGTACAACTTGGTTGAATATTAATTTTATTCTTCTTAAGCCAATTAGTCAAAGTCCCGGGCGTTACGAAGAATCTTCCGGCAATAAACTTCTTATGACTCCCATTTCTTAGGAGTTGCTCAATCTCAGTTCGATGTTGATCGAGGCGGGACTTGCCGGGTTTTGAGGGTCTGCCTAATTTTACACCCATCGCCCTGCGCGCGGCCAGCCCTTCTTTTGTCCGGAGACTGATTAAATCCCGCTCTATCTCAGCCATCATGCCAAAGACCAGGAGTAGTACCTTGCTTTCAATGTTGCCGTTAAGACTCCAGCCGCCCTTGACGGCGTAGACATCAACGCCGTTCTTTTTGAGGACTTCGAGCATCTCTAAAATCTGAAGCATCGACCGTGCCAGCCGGGAAATCTCCGGAACAATAAGCACATCGCCTTGTTGCAGTTCAGCGATCACGCGGCCGATCTTGCGGTCCTGCCAGGCCTTTGTACCGCTTATTTTTTCCTCAACAAACTCCACGCGGCCAAAATTTTTTTGATTGGCCAACTCCAAAATCTCAGCACGATTCTTGTATGTATCTTGATCAATCGTGCTAACCCGGATATAACCTATTACCTTTTTCTCTTCCATGTGTCCCCCCTCCCTATAAATTGTTCATTGTCGGGGCTTCGCGGCGTTTTGAAATCATCAAAACATATTTTCAAAATTAATCTATCTCTGGAAGTCCCCCATTATAGGCCCCGATGGGACCCGGTTAGGATCCCTTTGAGGGGTACCCCCTCTCGCTCAGGATCTGGGACTCCTAACTCGCTCGGATAGATGATTTTAACGAAACCGGTTGAAACCCTGCTAATACTATTAACTAACACACAGAGAAAGTCAAGCGGTTTTGCAAATCATTTAGTTATAGTTTTAAGGATCGTTTTTACTGCGATTGAACCAGCGTCAACCACATAGCCAGCTCCTGCAAACAACACTGCTCCCACTCACCAACCAGCTCCCCGAATCTCTCCAAACCCGGCTCATCACTCAGTAAAACGGCATCAATATCCTCGCTCAGAGCTCGCTCCCGCGCCTGAAAAGTCTCGCTCAACGTCAGCGCCACCGGCTCAAGCCGCGCGGCATTAACCTGATCTACGTAATCCCCGCGCGCTCTCAAGCGCTCAAGCGCTGCTCGATACAGCCTGCCACACTCCTTGCGCAAAGCAGCAGGATTTGTAGCACCGCCGGAAAACCTACGTCTTTGTTGGCGTAACGCCTCAAGATTACTCACCCTTCTCCCTCTCTTTCAGTTCATTTTTTGTGGGTATCCATGTACCCGGCCGACTCTCCAAACGCATCGAGTTGACTCGCATCAACCGGATCTTCGCCTCTCGGCCGCTCCTAACTCAGTATAAGTCATCCGGGCTCATACTCCATACCTGAGACGGGAGGTTAAACTACAATTAGATATCAATTACATGTAATCTTACATGGTTTTTTCATGGTTTTGTGTTGCTTTTTTATCAACATATCGGTATGTTACATGGTTTACATGGTTTTTTCTCTATTATTAACATATAAAAAAAATAAATAAAAAATAGATGATCCTTATTACGCCCGCGCATATGCGCGCGCATGTAAAGGGTAGTAAAAAAACCATGTAAACCATGTAAATCATCTTAATGCCGAATCATCTAAACCACTTACCAATATCAAAACCATGTAAAAACCATGTAAATTACATGTAATTAGTCTAAACGATCAAATTCTGAGGGATAATGGGAGCCGAAACGTGTAGTGGGGAGGACAAAAAAAATATAAAGGAGGAGGGAATGACGATGATACATGAAAATGCAACAATAATGAGAGTGGGTGCGCATATAAACCCCGGCCAAATTCGAGCTTTCGTAGATCGAAATAAAACCCGGATCTTGGCTGAAATGTCAGAGACCATTTCCCGCGCAAAAGTCGAATTTCCAGACCTGGCATTGGAAGACATTTGTGATGGCATTGTCTCAGACGTAATTTTTGATCTTGAAGACTCCCTGACCTCGGGAACGGAGATCACGGTTGAGCACGTGATCGCAGCCGCAAAGAATTGGAAATAAAATATAATACTTAACACCACAAATTTGAGGGCGACTTTTCTAGCTGGTGGTTTGCCGTCCTCCAAAAATAATAAGGAAAGAAAGGAAACGCCATGGCAAAACGAAAATATAACACAACCGGAGAACTGAGGATCTACGACATAGATCCAGAGACACTGAAGAAATTCCGTCGGCTCAAGAAACGGTACGGCACGGAACATAATTTCCGCCTCAACAAGATGCTGCAACAGCACGTTGAGGAGGCGGAGTCAACCGGGCAGGACCCGCTAAATAAACAGGAGGAAAGCCCCGGAGAATGACAGAACAGGAATTCAACAGAGCAGCCCAACAGACGCGGCTCACCTCTAAATCAATCCGGATAGCCTACAGTCACCTGGTTGATAACCTCTGCCTTGCCGATACCGCCAAAAAACACGGTGTCGGCAAGGAGCGGGTGCGCCAGATCGTGGCAAAAATCCTCCGACAAAAAACATAGCTCCGCTCCTTGACGTACAAAAAAAATCCTAACCCGAGAGCCGGGGGGACTACTCCGGAACCTTAAACTCCAGCTCACGCTCCAGGCCGATACCAAATAATTTATCCTTCGTACCACCAGGATCCCGCTTTTTTGCAACTCCCTTGCAGTTGGTCAGGATCTGTTCATAAAACTTATGCTTGCCCAGGCGCGACTTTATGGGTATACTGCCGTCCTCGCACCAGGCTTTATACGTCCGATACAGCACAGGCGGAGAGATACTATTGATCACGGCACCGGCGGCATACTCACCCAATACACAACACTCCTCCACGAACGACAGCGCCGGGTTACTGCTCGCTCGGAACCTCTTCTTCCCTTGCTCCACGGACTCGGGCACAAGAATTTGATTGTTCTCCAGGACCACCTTCAGACCCTCCAGCGCCCACAAAAACACAC
>Ga0180007_10001868_pt1 | contig 26502 bp, 17 predicted proteins | sample MM_PC_MetaG_FD_121122 | JGI IMG/M metagenome (GOLD analysis project Ga0180007, IMG submission 121122) | Groundwater microbial communities from the Aspo Hard Rock Laboratory (HRL) deep subsurface site, Sweden - MM_PC_MetaG | ecosystem: Environmental > Aquatic > Deep subsurface > Groundwater... | reverse complement strand
TTGAAATTGAACGCAAATACACTAAAGAAGAAATTTTAGAACTTTACTTAAATAATGTTTACTGGGGTCATAACGCATACGGAATTGAATCAGCGTCACGTTTATATTTTGGTAAACCCGCTAAAGATTTAGACCTGGCCGAGTCGGCATTACTAACCGGTTTACTAGAAGGTCCCGAACTTTATTCGCCTTACAAAAATATTGCTCGAGCCAAAGCCAAACAGGCCTACGTTTTATCACGCTTAGTAGATACTAATCGTATTTCCCAAGCCACTGCCGATGAGGCTTATAATCAAGAACTTACTTTCCCAAGAACTCGCCTGGCCCGTTTTGGCCACATTGCCCCCTATTTTGTCAGCTACGTGCTTAGCTATTTAACCGAAAAATACGGCGAAGAAAAAGTTTACGGCGGCGGACTCAAAGTTTACACCACCCTGGATTTAGAATTACAAGATGCCGCGGATGAAATCGTAACCAAATATGTTTCTGAAGAAGGTGGAAAATATAATTTTACTCAAGCAGCGTTAGTTGCCATTGATCCCCGCACCGGATATATCAAAGCCATGGTGGGCGGAACCGATTTTGGCGACAGTAAATTTAACCGGGTAACTCAATCCAAGCGTCAACCCGGATCATCTTTTAAACCGTTTGTTTATACTGCCGCCATGGAAAAAGGCTATTCTCCGGGAACCATTATTATGGACCGGATTGCAACCTGGGAGGTGCCAACTACCGAATGGAATCCTAAAGGCAAATGGATACCGCAAAACTTTAACCGCAAAACCAGCGGTCCGGTAACTTTACGCCATGCTCTTGAAATGTCACTAAATATTCCTGCCATTAAATTACTAGAAAAGGTAGGCATATCCAGTGTCATTGACGTTGCCCGCAGAATGGGAATCCGCAGCCATCTGGACCGCAATTTAGCCCTGGCACTTGGAGTTTCGGATGTAACCTTAAAAGAAATGACCAGTGCTTACGGTGTTTTGGCAAATTCCGGAATCCGGGTAGAGCCGGCCGGTATCATAAAAGTAGTTGATCGCCGCGGAAAAACTCTGGAACGCCACCAAATCGAAGGTAAAAGAGTTTTAAAACCAAATATCGCAGCCGCCATGGTCGATTTAATGAAGGGCGTATTACTGCGCGGAACCGGAGTGCGCGGCCGGCTCAACCGCGAAGCCGCCGCTAAAACCGGAACCACCGAAGATTATAAGGACGCCTGGTTTATTGGATTTGTTCCGCAGCTGGTTTGCGGAGTATGGGTCGGAAACGACGATAATACAGTCATGAAAGGTATTGCTGAAGTTGCCGTTTGCCCCCGCATGTGGAAATCTTTTATGAAAGTTGCCCTAAAAGACATTCCTACTAAAAAATTTCCTCGTCCCAAAGGCCAAGTAAGCGTCAAAATATGTATAGACTCGGGACAGCTGGCCACCAATATGTGCCCGGCTAATCGGGTTAGATACGAAAAATTCTGGAAAAACCGGGTCCCCAATGAAAATTGCCAGGTTCACCTGGGAATTATTGAAGAAGCTGGCGACCATGAAGAAATTTTCATTAATGAGCCTCCGCCGGAAGGATATTTAATCAGATGAAAACGATAAAATTTGGAACCGATGGCTGGAGAGCAGAAATCGGCAAAGATTTTACTTTTGATGGGGTTGCTTTAGTTGCGCAAGCCCTGGTTCAACATATAATCGAAACTGGAGCTAAAGATAAACCGGTAGTGGTTGGCTATGATAACCGTTTCTTATCAGAAAAATTTGCGGCGCTGGCCGCAGAAATAGTTTCTTCCAACGGAATTAAAACCCTGCTTTTTGACAGCAGCGTCCCCTCTCAGTTGACCGCTTTTGCAACTAAAACTTTAAATTGTTCATATGGCATTATGATCACCGCCAGTCACAACCCGGCTACCTGGAACGGATTTAAAATTAAAGAAAATTACGGCGGCTCGGCCCAGCCCGAAACCACTAAAAAAGTTGAAGAACAGGTTAAGAAAATTCAAGAAAAAAATATTCCGATCAAAAAAGGAAATCTAAGCAATATTGAAAAAATTAACTTAAAAGAAAAATATTTTGATCAACTCAAAAAAATCGTAGACGTAAATTTAATCAAGACCTCAAAAACTAAAATCATTATTGATCCCATGCACGGAAGCAGCGCCGGACTATTAAAAGAATTTTTAGCTAGGGTCGGAATTGAAGCCATTGAAATCCGCGGCAAGCGTGATCCCCTCTTTGGCGGAGTTAATCCGGAACCGCTGCCCATCAACCTCGAAGCACTGCAGGAAGAAGTTAAAGAAGACGAATTAAATTTTGGTAAAAATATAGTGGGGATTGCCTGTGACGGCGACGGCGACCGCATCGGCGGCATGGACGAAACCGGCGAATATCTAAGTTCGCACAACATGTTCTCTTTGCTCTTAAAACATATGGTAGAAAACAAAAAATTATCCGGAGACGTAGTTAAAACTTTTAATATCAGCCGTTTAGTTACCAAACAAGCCCAGGCTTACAAAAGAAAACTACACGAAGTGCCGATCGGTTTTAAATACATCGTAAAACTGCTGCTGAGCCAGGATATTTTAATCGGCGGCGAAGAATCCGGCGGCATCGGCATCAAAGGACACATCCCGGAACGCGACGGGATACTCTGCGGCCTGCTTTTAATCGAGCTTTTAGCCAAGGAAGGAAAACCCGCCCGTGCAATTTTAAATGACCTGATGGATCAGTTTGGCTATTTTTATTACAACCGCATCGATCTGCATATGGACCGTCAAAAGATCGATGCTTTTATTAATCAGCTGAAAAATAACCCGCCTAAAAAAATCGGCGGGAAAAATGTTGCCAACATCGAAGATCTGGACGGCATCAAACTGAATTTCGAAGACGAAAGCTGGATTTTATTCAGAGCTTCCGGGACTGAACCCCTGATTCGCATCTACTGCGAAGCCCGCACGACCCAAGACGTTGATCTGATCCTCGGTGAAAGCCAAAAGTTAATTTAAGGTTTCGTTGGCCTTAGCTTTTTCACGCATTTCCTCTTCGAAGGCTTCTTTCTTTTCAATGCGTTTAATTTCGGATAATTCCTTGGCGCTTAGTTGCCATTGCCCTAATTCTTTAAACTTATCGGCCAGCATCTGCCGAACTGCTTTGTTTTCGCCGGACACAATCGAGGCTTTTTTGTATTCCTCGATGGCCAGATTTATATTTTTAGTCTGATCTTTATCCTTAGCCCGTTCTTCATATAACTTTGCCAGTAAAATATGCAGGCTGGCATCTCCCGGATTTAACTCCACCGCCTTTTTGTATTCCATGAGCTGCAGATCCGCCTGTCCCATGGCAGCATAAGTGTCTCCGAGCAGAAGGTGTAAATACGGATTAGTTGGATTTTCGGAAATGGCTTGTAAAAAATAAGTGATGGCTTCATTAATTCGGCCCTGCATTCTTAAACGAAAACCCTGCATCAAAGGATCATTAATTTGCACCTTAGCTTTATTTTTAATTTCGGAAAACCATTTTAAAAACTCGCGCTCCTGTTTTTCTTCCAAGGCCGCAACCTGCACGTCTTTATCTTTGTCTTTAAATTTGCGCAGTCTTGAATCTTCGAGCTTTATGATATGATAACCAAAAGCAGTTTTCACAATATCCGAAACGTCTCCCACCTTTAAGGAAAATACCGCCGCATCAAATTCGGGAACCATCATTCCTTTAGTGAAATACCCAAGGTCGCCGCCTTTGGTTGCGGAACCCGGATCGTCAGAGTATTTCCCGGCTAGTCTGGAAAAACTTTCACCCTTCTTAATTCGAGCTGATATTTCTTCAGCCAGTTTTTTTGCGTTTATGTCTGCGGTTTCATTTTGCGCTTTCCGCTCTGCCTCGGTGGACGCCAAAGATGGTTTAGCACGAATTAAAATGTGGCGCGCCGAAACTTCGCGCAAATCATCAGAAGTAATTTTAACGTCACCCTTGATTTGATTAACCATTTTTTGCACTAAAATTTCTTCTTTGATTACATTTCTTAAAGTACCCATATCTGATCCAGATTTTTTGAGGGCGGCATTCAATTCGTCCATACTTTTTATATTAGAAGATTTCATCACGCTCTGCAGGGCTTGATCAATCTCGCCCCCGCTGACGCCAACCTTGCGTTTGGCCTCGTTTAACATAATAGAAAAATCAATGGTTTGATCCAGCGCTAAGCTTTGAAAATATAATAGTTCTTGCGGCGACATGTCTCTGGAAAAATTATTGGTTAATCTGCCCAGGATCTGATTAAAGCGGACCGGGTCAACCGCTTTGCCATTTACGGTAGCGATGGCATTACTGCGCTGGGTGCCCCCGCCTCCCAGCGAGCTCATTCCCAAACCATAAAATATGGAAGCCACAAAAACCACCGCAACTGAAATAATGATTACCTTCATCTTTTTTCTAAAAAATTGCAACATTTGATTTACTCCTTTACTTTTCTTTTAAAAGTTTTGAAACCGAAATATATCCGCCCAGCATCCCCAAAAACATTCCCAGGGCAGACACCATAATATAAATAGTACTCAACTGTTTTTTATCAACCACTACCGGCAAAAAAGGCAGCGCCGATAAAATCCGCGCCGCAATGGCATCATAAGAAAACTTTAAAATTAAAATTGCAAAGGCTCCGCCTAATACTCCAATTAAGATCCCTTCGATAATAAAGGGTCCGCGAATAAAAGAATTGGTAGCCCCGACTAAGCGCATGATGGAAATTTCGGTTTCCCGCGCTAAGACAGTCAAACGAATGGTATTGACTACAATTAAAAGCGTAGCAAAGGTTAACAGTAAAACAAAAATAAAACCGCCAATCCGCATGGCATCCACTAATATTTTTGTGTTTTCAAGATAAGATCCGCTGTAGCGCACGTCATCTACCCCATCAACTTGCTTGGCCATCCGTGCTGTTTTTTCAACCAAATCAGTAGATCTGATTTCCAGACTAAATGTATTAGGGAGAGGATTGTCCTCAACCACGTCATCTAAACTAAAACGGGCAGCAAATTTTTCTTTAAAATCGCGCCAGGCTTCATTTTTGGGAACAAAAGTTACCTTTTCGACTCCCGGCAGCGACACCAATTGAGAACGAAAAGCAGCAATTTCGCTATCCGACAGATTTTTCTGGATGTATACCGAAACATCCATTTTGGCGCTGATTTCGCCGATAATATTTCCGGTATTCAGTACCAAAAGCAGGAAAAAACCAAAAATGGTAAGAGAAATAGTAATAATACCGACCGTGATCATGCTCATCAGACCACTGCGGCGAAAGCTGGTAAAGGCTTCAACCACAAAAAACTCTAAATTCTTAAACAAGCTTATCCCCTTTTAAAGATTATAAGTTCCCGCTGTAAACGCCTAACTGCTGATCTCTGATAATGCGGCCCGATTCCATCGCAATCACGCGTTTTTTCATCCCGTCTACAATACTTTTATTATGAGTAGCAACTAAAAGCGTGGTATTGCGTTTATTAATTTTATCGAGCAGCTGTAATATTTCCCAGGAAGTGGCCGGATCCAGGTTTCCGGTGGGCTCATCCGCCAGCAAAATGGGCGGATTATTAACTAACGCCCGGGCAATACAAGCACGCTGTTTTTCACCGCCGGATAGTTGCGCGGGGAACTGTTTGGCCGAACGCAGCATCGAAACTAATTCGAGAGCCTGCATGGTTTTGCGCCTGATCTGAGAACGAGGACATCCGGTAACCTGCAGGGCAAAAGCCACGTTTTCGTATACCGTTTTACGCGGCAGCAGTTTGTAATCCTGAAAAACTACGCCGATATTTCTTCTTAAATAAGGCACCTGTTGTTGTTCGAGGCCGGCAATATTTATTTTATCAACAATGACCGAACCGGTGGTAGGAACTTCATCGCGGTATAAAAGTTTCATCAGGGTAGTTTTACCGGCACCGGAAGGACCCACAATAAAAACAAATTCTTCTTTTCCGATATGCAAATTTATATCGTAAAGGGCCCCGACCCCGTTTGGATAGTTTTTAGAAATGTTACGCAACTCAATCAAAACTTATCCCTCCTGTTTATTCATACAAAGGAAACTGCTTGCAAAGTTCAGCTACCTGGCCCTGAACGGCTTCTTTGACCTTTTGATCTTCCGGATGGGAAAGCGCTTTGCCAAACAGTGAAGCAATAATTTTCATCTCTGTTTCTTTCATCCCGCGGGTGGTTAAGGCCGGGGTTCCTACCCGGATGCCTGAAGTAACAAAAGGTGATTCCGGGTCAAATGGAATAGTATTTTTATTGACCGTAATCCCCACTTCATCTAACACTTTTTCAGCTGCTTTTCCGGTTATTTTCTGCTGGCGCAAATCAACTAAAACTAAATGGTTGTCCGTTCCCCCGGATACTAATCGAAAACCGTTGGCAATTAAACCTTCAGCTAAAGCCGCGGCATTTAATACAATTTGTTTTTGATATTTTTTAAAATCAGCAGTCATGGCTTCTTTAAAAGAAACCGCCTTAGCCGCAATCACGTGCATTAAAGGCCCGCCTTGCGATCCCGGAAAAACTGCTTTGTTTACCTGTTTAGCATAATCCGCTTTAGTTAAGATTAAGCCGCCTCTCGGACCCCTCAGGGTTTTATGCGTTGTAGTAGTAACTACGTGTGACATTGGAATTGGGGAGGGGTGTAAGTCGGCCACTACCAGTCCGGCAATATGTGCAATATCCACCATTAAAAACGCGCCCACTTCATCGCATATTTCTCTAAATTTATCAAACTCAATAATGCGCGGATAAGCAGTTGCTCCGGTAACAATCATTTTAGGTTTATGTTCCTGCGCTAATTCCCGCAAAGCTTTATAATCAATTTTTTCGTCATCTTTGCTGACACCGTAAGGCACAAAATGAAAATACATACCGGAAATATTAACCGGACTACCATGGGTTAAATGTCCACCATGTGAAAGGTTTAAACCTAAAACGGTATCACCCGGTTTAATAAATGCCAGGTAGGCGGCCATATTAGCCTGCGAACCCGAATGCGGCTGAACGTTAGCGTGTTCGGCTTTAAATAACAGTTTTGCCCTTTCAATCGCCAAAGACTCAGCAATATCCACAAACTCACAACCACCATAATAACGCTTACCGGGATATCCCTCGGCATACTTGTTGGTCATTACACAACCCTGGGCCTGCATCACTGCCTTTGAGGTAAAATTTTCGGAAGCAATCATTTCTAATTTGTTGCGTTGCCGCCCTAATTCTAAATCTATGGATTCCGCAATTTCCGGATCAACTTTCCTTACTTCGTCTATTCCAAAATGCATCGCATCCTCCTCGTCCGCCTTAGGCGGGCTCGTTAAAGAAAAATGGCCAGAGAAATACATTTTATCAGGTAAATGGCGGGTAGACAATTACAAATTGTAAACTTAAAACGATGCAGGTATAATATGCCCGATGACTAAAGAAAATAAAAATTATCACGGGCTTCCGCAAAACGAAAATAACAACGAAGAACCATTGACCTGCGAAGCCTGCGGCGGCAGTTTAAAAAAAGAAAAAATCAACCTCGAAGAATTTGAGGGCGGAAAATTATACCACATGGAAAATATTCCGGCCTACATCTGCCTCAACTGCGGCGAAACCTGGATCCCCGAAGAATCGATCCACGAATTTGAAAAAATGATTGAAATTGTAAAGTTAAGAAGAAAAAAACACCCCTTCAATGCAGCTAAACCTAAGCCTAAAAAGCGAAAAAAATCCGCCTTGTAAACCCCTCTCACATACGATATAATACCCAACAATCTTTTTACAACCTGAAGGAGCATTAATTAATGGACAACGAGTTAGGAAAAGGTAAAAAAACCAGACGCACCTACGGCTTTGACGAAATTTCATTAGTTCCTTCCATCATCACGGTTAATCCAGAAGATGTTGACACCTCGGTTACCATTGGCGGCATAAAACTTGAAATCCCAATCATTGCTTCGGCCATGGATTCGGTGGTTTCCCCTGAAATTGCCGCCGCCATGACTAAGTTAGGTGGTTTGGGAGTATTTAATTTACAAGGCATTCAAACCCGCTACGACAAAGTAGACGCCGTTTACGAAAAAATTGCCAGTGTCAACAAACAAGAATATGTCCCCCTCATGCAAAAATTATACGAAGAACCAATCAAGCACGAACTGATCAAAAAACGCATCAAAGAAATTAAAAAATTAGGCGGCGTAGCTGCGGTTTCATCTATTCCTCAGCAAGCTGCAGAGTTAGCTCCTCTCGCCAAGGATGCCGGAGCCGATATTTTTGTAATTCAATCCACCGTTTTTTCAACCAAACATAAATCTTCAAAATCAAAACCATTAATTTTAGATCGCTTTATTAAAGATGTTGGAATGCCGGTATTAGTTGGCAATTGCGTAACCTACGATGTCGCCCTGGAACTGATGAACCAAGGCGTTGCCGGCGTATTGGTTGGCATTGGTCCCGGTGCCGCTTGCACTTCACGCGGTGTTTTGGGAGTGGGCGTTCCGATGGCCACCGCTATTTCTGACTGCGCCGCCGCCCGAGACGTTTTCTATAAAGAATCCGGAAAATATATTCCAATCATCGGAGACGGAGGAATGGTAGTCGGCGGAGATCTCTGTAAAGCACTGGCCTGCGGAGCCGATGCGGTGATGATCGGATCACCGATCGCTAGATCTCAAGAAGCTCCGGGAAGAGGATTTCACTGGGGTATGGCTACTCCAAACGCAACCCTGCCCCGCGGATCCAGAATTGGAGTGGGAACCATCGGCACTTTAAAAGAAATTCTACACGGACCTGCCAAATACGATGATGGTTCAATGAACTTTGCGGGCGCATTAAAAACCTCGATGGGAACCTTAGGCGCTTCCAATATTAAAGAAATGCAGCAGGTTGAAGTAATTATTGCTCCGTCGATTTTAACCGAAGGAAAAGTTTACCAAAAAGCACAGCAGCTGGGGATGTACAAGTAAGTGAAAAAGAAACATGATTTAATTGTAGTTTTAGATTTTGGTGCTCAGTACTCCATGCTCATTGCCCGCCGGGTCCGCGAATGCAACGTCTACTGCGAGCTTAAATCCTACGATACCTCAGTTGAAGAACTCAAAAAAATCGACGCTAAAGGAATTATTTTATCGGGCGGACCCAGCTCGGTTTATGACGAAGGTGCTCCCCGGCCCGATCCCAAACTCTGGGAATCCGGCATTCCGATTTTAGGCATCTGCTACGGTACGCAACTGCTCGCTAAAGAACTGGGCGGTAAAGTTGAAAAAGGCAAAAAACACGAATACGGCAAAGCTAAATTAGAGATCGAAGATCAAACCGATCTTTTTGCCGGATTACCCAAAGAAATCCAATGCTGGATGAGTCACGGCGATCATGTCACCAAACTGCCGCCGGGCTTTAAAATTGAAGCGGTAACCGAAAACTGCGCAACCGCCGCGGTCGGCTCAAAAGAAAAAAAGATTTTTGGCGTTCAGTTTCACCCCGAAGTAGCACATACTCCGCAAGGACTAGACATCATTAAAAATTTTTTATTCGTAGTCTGCCAGGTACAACCCACCTGGACTACCGAAAGCTTTATCGAATACTCAATTGATAAAGTACAAAGAGAAGTTGGCAAAGAAAAAGTATTAGTGGCCTTATCCGGCGGAGTAGATTCCACCACGGTCGCTATCTTAGCCAATAAAGCGATCGGTGATCAACTTACCTGTATGTTTATCGACCAAGGCTTCATGCGCAAAAACGAAGCTAAAAAAATTACCGAACTTTTTAGAAAGTATTATAAAATCAATTTGATACACGTGGATGCTTCAAAAAAATTCTTTGCCAAACTAAAAGGCATAACTGATCCCGAAGAAAAAAGAAAAATCATCGGCATCGAATTTATTCGCACGTTTGAAGAAGAAGCCAATAAATTAGGTGAAATCCCATTTTTAGGGCAAGGCACACTCTATCCGGACGTAATCGAATCAGCGGTAAAGACCCCGGCCAAAGGTTATCACAGTAAAGCCGCCGCCCGCATCAAGACCCACCACAACGTCGGAGGCCTGCCTGAAGATATGCGCTTTAAGCTGATTGAACCGCTGCGTAAGCTGTTTAAAGATGAAGTCAGGAACTTAGGCAGAGGATTAGGGATTCCGGAAGAAATAATTTCTAGGCAACCCTTCCCCGGTCCCGGTCTCGCCATCCGCATCATCGGCGAAGTTACACCTGAGCGCGTTAAAATATTGCAGGAAGTAGATGATATTATTGCCACCGAAATTAAAGAGGCCGGCTTTTATAAAAAACTCTGGCAATCCTTTGGCGTATTGCTTCCCATCCGAACCGTAGGAGTCATGGGCGATAAACGCACTTATCTAAATACCGTGGCCCTGCGCTGCGTAACCTCATCCGACGCCATGACCGCAGATTGGGCCAAACTACCTTACGAATTACTAGAAAAAATCTCCAGCCGCATCGTAAATGAAATTCCTGAAGTAAACCGCGTAGTATATGATATTTCGTCTAAGCCGCCGTCAACTATTGAATGGGAATAATTATTGATTAGCTTCTTCTCTGGCCTTCTGATGCTCCTGCCAGTTTTTAGAAAAGATATGCGTTCCATCTTTTTTGGCCACAAAATACAAATAATCGGTTTCATCCGGATAGATGGCATATTTAATTGAATAATATCCCGGATTGCAGATTGGACCCGGCGGCAGGCCGCGATATTTGTAGGTATTATAAGGCGAATCCACGTTTAAATCCTTGTAGTAAACCCGCTTGGTGGGGTTTTCTAAAACGTACTTAACCGTTGGATCAGCTTCCAGCGCCATATTAATATTTAAACGGTTATGGTAAACCGACGATATAATCGGCCGCTCAAAATCGTAGACCGCTTCCTTTTCGATGATCGAAGCCAGTGTAATAATTTCGTGTAGAGAATATTTGGTTTTACCCTGCACTTCTACCCAGAAAGGAATCACCAGCTCGCTAAACCGCTTGAGCAGCAGATCGACCAAAGCATACATTTCGATATTTTCAGAAACATAATAAGTATCCGGAAATAAATAGCCTTCAAGTGAATCATTTTTATCTCCGTTAAGAAATATATATTTCTTTTTAAGATTGTCCGGAATGGGTTGATTAGTTAAATTTTTAAAATCCTCGGCAAAGGCAAACCCCTGTTTTTCAAGCAATACTCCAATCTTATAAATTGAAGTCCCTTCGGGGATAATTAGTTTTACCGTGCGGGGCGGTACAATTTTACCCTGCGTTATGCGGTGTACAACTTCCAGCAAATTCATGCTGGGTGACAGATTATAGGTACCGGCTTGAATTTTGTTTTCTAAATTAAAAAAAGTGATTAAAAACTTTATGCCAAATTGAGACGCAACAATATTTTTTTTCTTTAAGATGGTAATTACTTCTGCCGCCGAGGCCCCCTTAGGAATCATCACTGCATAATTACCATTATCAAAACGATTAGCCACCTCAAATAAAATGGAGGCAAACACCAAAAACAAAAGCAAAAGGAAAACCGAAAAAATTAAGGCTAGATTCAGCCACCTGTTTTTACTGTTTTTTTGGATCGCATTCCGTAGATCGGATGCCCCGGCTGCAGTTTTGGACCCTATTTTCCTACGCAAGCGCACCATTACAATCCAGCTGCGCACGGCAAATTTTCGCAGATCCTTGATGATCCTGGAAATTATCGGATGTTTTTTAATGTATTCAATAAAATCTTTGGAGAAAATATTCATTTTTTAATCCGCTCTATATATCCCTGCAGCATAAAAGCGGCGGCCTGGCTATCGATCACTTTTTTTCGCTTTTGCCGAGATAGTCCGGCCTCAATTAATGTGCGTTCGGCCGCCACGGTGGAAAATCTTTCATCGTAAGTATCAACCTCAATTTTTTTATCCATTCTTTTAAGCGCTTGGCGCAACTTATCCACAAAATTCAGAACCTTTTGCGTAGATTCAGAAACTTTCCCACGCAGAGTCGTAGGCAAGCCAACGACCACGGTAATTTCGCCATGCTTTTCGGACAATTCTTTTAAAAGTGCAAGCAAGTCTTTTAGTTTTGCATTAATTACTGCATAACCTTGCGCAGATAATAAAAGAGGATCACTAATGCTGATACCGAAGCGTTTGGTTCCAAAATCTATGCCAATATATCTCAAGAAAGCTTTCCCTTAACAAATTTTCGTGCGGCTTCCAGGCCATCCTTAATTTTGGCAGGTTCGTTACCGCCGGCTTCGGCCCGATCGCGCCGGCCTCCACCCCGTCCGCCGCAAAGCTTAGCCGCCACGTTAACTAATTCGGGTGCAGGGATGCCCTTGGTAATCATGTCTTGCGAAACAACCCCCAGGAAAGAAACTCGCGAACCCTGCACTGAACTCAACAAAATAATATGGGAGGGCATCTCTTTCTTCAATTGATCGGAAAATTGACGCAGGGTTTCCATATCTAAATCTTCGAAACTTGAAATAATCAACTTGGTGCCATTTACATCCTCAGCACTGGATATTAATTTAGGCAAAAGTCCCAGCGCCGACTCTTTTTTCTTTCTAGAAATTTCTTTTCTCACGTTTTCGTTGCGATCTTCCAACCACTCTACCCGACCGCGCAGATGATCTAAAAACTTTTTAACGGACGCGGGATCAATCTGGTCCATGGCTTTTCCCAGGCTATCCATCTCCCCTTGATCAATCTCAAAAATCCCCGTATCCATTGACTGTTTTAGCCCCAGGCGCGCTTTTTGCACTTGCAGCATTTTATATTCGTGGATTAATTTACCAACCTGATCTTTCATTTTTTTAGCCTGCATCATCACGTATAGTTTAGCGGCTCTGCCGGCTACCGCTTCAATTCTGCGGATACCGGAGGCAATGGCACCTTCACTAATTATTTTAAAGAAGCCTACGTCGCGGATACTATTAACATGGGTTCCGCCGCAAAGCTCCATACTTACGTCGCCAACCTTGATAACCCTTACTTTTTTGTCATATTTTTCACTAAATAAGGCCATCGCGCCCATGCGCTTTGCTTCTTCGATACTGGTCTCAATCATATTTACTTCAGTATTATTTCTTACTACTTCATTTACAAAATTTTCCACTTCAGCAATCTGCTGGGGAGTTAACGCCTGCATATAAGTAAAATCAAATCTTAATCGATCGGGAGCTACTAAAGAACCGGCCTGTTTAACGTCCGGCCCTAATACTTTTCTTAAAGCGGAATGTAAAAGATGAGTAGCCGTATGGTGAGCCGCAGTATAGCCTCGTTTCGAACTATCAATCTGCACTTTAACCTTATCGCCTGCTTTAAGATCATCAATATCATCAACCTGATGTACAATGGGAGAACCAATTTTTCCAAAAGCACGCAGCACTAAAATTTCGTGGTCTTTGGCAATAATCAGTCCGCTGTCCGCCACCTGACCTCCGGATTCGGGATAAAACGGGGTCTTATCAAGCACCACCGCATTTTCTTCTTTAAAAACTTTTACTACTTTAGCATCATCAACTAATTTATTATAACCCACAAATTTGGTAGGTTTTAGTTTGGCTAAATCAAGAAACTGGATTTGTGCCTTAATGGATCCGCTTTCTTTGCCGCCGCTACGCGCGCGTTCACGCTGCTCCTCCATACATTTTTCAAATCCGGCCCGATCAATTTCGAGGCCTTCCTCCATCGCAATTTCAGCCGAAAGATCAATTGGAAAACCATAGGTATCGTGCAGTTTAAAAAGTTCTTCTCCCGGAATAACTTTTTGATCATGATAATGTAATACTAAATCCCTGAAAACCTTAATCCCTTTTTCAAGAGTTTCAAGAAAACCTTGCTCTTCAAGAGTAATAACCTTACTAATGTGATTAGCACGGATAGCCATTTCAGGGTAAGCATCCTTGCCAATATTAATAACTACCTTAGCTAGACGGGAAAGAAACGGCTCGTTAATGCCTAACAAACGACCATGCCGGACTGCTCTGCGGATCAGGCGACGTAAAACGTAATTACGGCCTTCGTTGCCAGGAACCACGCCGTCTGCAATCAAATGGGTTACCGCACGCGCATGATCGGCAACAATGCGCAGTGATAGCAGTTGCTTTTCGTGGCCACTTAATTTGACGGCCTCATCAATAATCGGCTTAATTAAATCAGTATCAAAGTTAGATGGAACCCCCTGCAATACCGAAGCAATCCGCTCGAGCCCCATGCCGGTATCAATGTTTTTTGAAGGGAGCGGGTTTAATTTACCAAATTCATCACGATTAAATTCGATAAAAACCAGGTTCCATAATTCGAGGAAACGATCACAATCGCAGCCCGGAGCACAATTTGGATTTTTACAGCCGAATTCTTCCCCCAAATCGTAATAAATTTCACTGCAAGGACCGCACGGCCCGGTCGGACCAACAGACCAAAAGTTATTGTCTTCGCCCAATCTAAAAATTTTATTGGAAGGAATATCTAAAGTTTTATTCCATAATTCAAATGCCTCATCATCTTTTTCGTAAACTGCGTATAAAAGCCGATCCTTAGGCAGATTGAACACTTTAGTTAATAATTCCTGCGCGTAATACATGGCCTCTTTTTTGAAATAATAACCAAACGAAAAATTACCCAGCATCTCAAAAAAGGTTTGGTGCCGAGCCGTCCGTCCTACATTTTCGATATCGTTCATGCGGATACATTTTTGCACCGAAGTTACCCTGCGATCCTCGGGTTCTTTTTGCCCTAAAAAAATGGGTTTAAAAGGCAGCATCCCGGCTAACGTTAACAAAACGGTAGGGTCTTCCGGAATCAGTGAAGCACTGGGATACTTTTTGTGCCCGTTTTTTTCAAAATATTTTAGAAACTTTTCTCTTATATCCTTGCCTTTCAAGCCTTGGCCTCCCCGATCGATTTTCTAATTTGCTGCTGCGTGCTTTCAATTGATCCAGTCGCATTGATAATCCTGATGCGTTTTGGATTCTCTTTACCTAAATTTAGATAAGCCTGCCTCACATTATCATGAAATTTAATTTCTTCCAGTTCAAAACGGTTAATTTCGGCACCGCGATCGGACACCCGTTTAAGTCCCATCTCTGCTGGGACATCCAAGTAAAATGTTATATCCGGAAAAAGCCCGAACGACGAAACCAAATTTATGTAATTCACCAGATCTTCCGGAAGCTGTCTTCCTCCGATCTGATATGCATAGGTAGAATCGATATAACGATCACATAAAACAAATTTACCCGCATTCAGCGCCGGTTTAATTACCTTTTCAACGTGCTGGGCCCGATCGGCCGCAAAAAGAAAAAGCTCGGCCCGATCCACAATTTTACGCCGGCTTTCCAGCAAAACTTCACGCAAATTCTCACCAAAAGGCGTTCCACCCGGCTCCCGCGAAACTAAAACTTCCTTGCCTTTTTCTCTTAAATATTCTGCTAAAAGATTTATGTGCGTGGTTTTTCCGCATCCCTCACAGCCCTCAAATGTGATAAACATAGTTTCTCCTAATGTAAACCAAAACCAAAGTTAAATTCGTGACGCATCACCCGGTAAGTAAGAATTATATCATAACAATGTAAGCCCAGAGACAGGATGTAATCAATATCTTTAGGGTCAAAATTAGGTAAATAGTTATCCGTATGCACCGCAATTTCATGATCCCAAAACTGTAACATCCAGCGGGTATTAATTTCGTCGCTGGGAATAAACATATAATTTTCAAAATTAAAAGGACTAACGCCGATGTTATAAAGATAATGTTGATAACCCAAAGAAAAGCCAAAAACATCGCCGAAGGCTTTTTTGTATTCGAGACCCTGAGTAGCCCTTACCCAGCTGTTTCCGTTGCCGTATAAGTGATGATTAAAATTAACCGAAGGAACCAAAGTGCCAATGCCATCCAAAGGAATATCATAATAAGCTCCTAAGGCAAAATTAGCAAAAGCCACCCCCACCCCCGAAGATTCTTCGGTAACCGCTCCGCCGGCAACCGAGAAATCCCAGCTCACCCGGTCATCGGACCAGTAAAGTTTTTGCGAGCTTAATTCGAGTTTGGGGTAATAAGAAACTTTTTCGTAATTAATTTTTTCACGGTAGGTCACTTCAGCCATAAAATCAAAAGGATGCCCCTTTGGCAAAACAAAAATACCATTAAAACCATCGGTGGTTTCTGCAAACTTTTCACCAAAATAATAGTGATGCGTTATCCCGCCCCACCAATTATCCACCGCATTCCAAAATAACCTAAGGTTGCCGTTTTTGGTATCATCCAAACGATAATTACCTTCTAATCCACCGCCCAAACCCTTTTTTTCGTAATAACTTAAGGTAATTCTGCCGTTCCAGTCCTTGGTAGCATGCCAGGCAATTCTTTCGTGAATAAAGAACCCGTCATCATCGTTAGACCCAACCTCAGGAAAAGGCGGTACATTACGCTGGGCTCTTTCTTCGGCATTTAAATCATACAAATACGCCGGAATGGGTACCAGGGGCACCTGATCCAGCCAGAAAAACCCCCAATAGCAAATTACCCAATCAATATCCGGATAGATCACCACTTCTCTAGCCGAAATATGATAATGCGCTTGGTCCAAACCACAGGAATCAAAATTGGCGTCTTCTAGAGTAACCTTATTTTGTTCAATGTTTATTTTTGCTCCAGATACGTAGACCCCTTCAAAATCGACTTTAACCTGGGAAGCATTTCCAGTATCATCAGCCACATTGTATTCAAGATCATTGCCCTTAATCCACATGTTATCTTTAACTAATTTAAAATTTTTGTCGGCATTAACTTTTTTTGACTCAGTATTATACTGCAGCTCATCCGCATAAATAGTAATGCCCTTATATTTTGCTTCAACCGATCCCGACGCGGACATAATGTGGTTTTTTTTATCATATGAGACCGAATGCGCGTTAATTTCCAGATCTTCTTCGGATGCAAAAGAAGGAATAACCAGACTAAAAACAAAAATCACAAACAAAAAAATCAAACCGAAAAGTTTGCGCAGAAAATAACCGTTCAACGTAGATTAACCTCTTCGTATCTACTTTCTTTATTACAGAATTTAGCGAATTCTTTCCTGAATACTAATTCTACCGTACCCACCGGGCCGTTACGCTGTTTCGCAATAATGATTTCCGCAACATTGCCCTTTTCACTGGCGGGATTATAATAATCATCGCGGTGAATAAACATAACCAGGTCTGCAGTTTGTTCGATTTCGCCGGATTCTCTAAGATCGGAAAGCATGGGGATCCGATCAGTGCGTTTTTCAATCGCACGCGAAAGCTGCGAAACCGCAATCACCGGCACGTCTAATTCACGGGCCAAGGTTTTTAGAGACCGAGCAATTTCAGAAATTTCCTGCACCCGATTTTCAACCCGCCCACGCCCCCGCATCAGCTGAAGATAATCAACAATCACCAGGCCTAATCCTCTTTCGATCTTTAGCCGGCGTGCTTTCGCGCGAATTTCGGTTGAAGAAGCCGAAGGCGTATCATCCACATAAATTGGCGCTTCCGACAATTTCCCTAACGCCCTGGTTAACTTTTTCCATCCCGCATCCGGTAAAGTTGCGGTACGTAGTTTTTGCGCATCAATTTCGGCCTCCGAACAAAGCATGCGCTGTGCCAATTGATCCTTGGACATTTCTAGACTAAAAATCGCTACCGGAATTTTATGTTTGATCGCCATATTTAAAGCAATATTCAAAGAAAATGCGGTTTTACCTACCGACGGTCGCGCCGCAATGATGATTAAGTCTGAGTTTTGAAAACCAGCAGTTAAATGGTCCAGATCAGCATAACCGGTCGGCGCTCCGGTAATGGATTCGGCTTTGCCGTATAATTTATCAATTTTATCTAAAACTTTTTTTAATACCGAATCAATCTTATAAAAACCTTCGCGGATGCGATTGAGGGCGATGTTAAAAACTTCTTTTTCGGCCTGATCCAGAACTAAATCAACATCTTCCGGCTCTCCGAACGAGCGGGCTACAATATTGGTTCCGGCATCAATTAACTTTCTTAAGATGAACTTTTCTTCAATAATTTTGGCATGGTGCTCAACATTAGCCGCAGTGGGAACTGAATTTAAAAGATCGGCAACGTAAACTGACCCTCCCACCGCATCCAGTTTTCCGGTTTTTCTTAAATGTTCGGTCACCGTTACAAAATCGATGGGTTCGCCTTTATCAAAGAGATCCAGCATGGCTTCAAAAACAAAGCGGTGGGCATCGCGGTAAAAGCTTTCGGGACGTAAAATCTCGATGACCTTAGTGATGGCATTTTTATCAATCAGCATCGAGCCAATCACGTATTGTTCGGCTTCTAAATTTTGTGGTGGAATACGATCTTCCATTGGCATAATAAATCTATCTCCCAGAGGGAACAATTTTAGCTTATCTTATGCGGAGAATCAACCTAAGTAAAGCTTACCTTCCCCGGTAAACCTGCCACACCACCCAAAGAATTGAAACGGTGGCAATAAAAAACAGGATATAAAGTAAATCTGCTGAGATATTAATAACCGCCAGCTGATTACTGTTAATAAACTTTACCGCATCATAAAAAACATAAATCGCAAATACTAAGGCAATGCACCAGCCATAACCTTTCTTTTTTTGGACCGCAATCATGACCCCTAAAATCAAAGCGATAAACTCTAAAACAATTGAAATCGGCTGCAAAATCATACCAATACTCATTATCCACCCTCTCCTTTCGTATTAAAAAATTCTTTAACCTTAGCCATAATTTTATCACGAATTTCACGGGTTGCCTTGAGTTTTTCCCCATCTTTTCCCTGAAATTTCGACGGATCCGGAAAACCCCGGTGCAACTGTGCTTTGATTCCGGCAAATTGATTTAAAAAGGCTTCGGCCATTTGAGAACGGGCAGAATTGTGGGTGCAAATGAAGAGAACTTTAATCTTATTCATATATTTTACGTTTTGTTCCACCAATTTCTACTTTTTGCTTGATACTGTCCTCAATAATAAAGTGCTTGAAGGTTCCACTAGTAACATCAAAATTATGCGAAAACTCAGATGTATTCCCAAGATTATCAGTATTAATGGCAGTAACTTCATCAAGGGGGGTCACACCCGTTACATAAATTGACCAATTCCCTCCACTGGCCGTGGTAGCCCCCAAGAAATTTCGCCCTTCACCATAACCGCTGGGATCAGGGGGAACTGTAACTTTATAAACTTCAACTGAAGTCACGCTCGCCTCACAAGTGCCATTGATCATCGTGAGACCGGATAAGACGCTGTACTTGGCAGAGGAAATAGTAGGAAACCTTAATTCATCATTCCCTCCACTCGCCAGGTCTATCCCCAGCCCGGTATTGCCGAACATAGAAACACGGGAAATCGTGTTATAGTCGGTTAACGTCCCGGTTATGTAAATGCCAGCGTAGGTTCCTGATGTCCCATTATATGCAATGGTACTGCCTTCTGCCGTGGTTGATCTACCGATCCTATTATACTGAGCACTGCTTGAAATATATATTCCATAACGATCGTTCCCGAGGTTTCCTTCTCCGGTAGCTGTGGTACCAATATAATTGCTCCGCACCTCATTGCTGTTGGTGCCCGTACCCGTAATATAAATTCCATATCTATTATATGATATAGTATTTCTTCCACCCGAAGCATCCCCGCCAATAATGTTGAATGAAGCTGAATTAATATATACCCCTTCATCGCCACCATTGCCGATGCCGACTGTACCGGTAACATCTGTCCCGATATAATTCCCCTTTATCTCATTGTATCTGGTATTTGAGCTGTTGATGGAAACTCCTCTATAGCCATTTCCAGAAATAATGTTTCTAGCTCCAGCCACTGTTCCACCGATTATGTTATAGCGGGGCCCGCTTTCTATTTTTACGCCTTCATGAGTATTTTGAAGGGCTGCGGTCCCGCTGGCATTCGTTCCAATATAATTCCCCCGCACTTCATTGCTGTTAGTATTCGTATCTGTAATGACAATTCCTTTTGAGAGGTTCCCGGAGACAAGGTTGCCCGCACCGGCCGCAGTGTTGCCGATAAGGTTAAATTGGACGCCATTTTGAAGATATATTCCGGAACTGTTGCCAATTGCTGTAGTCCCAGTCGCGTCTGTCCCGACATAGTTGCCGATCACCTCGTTGCTGCTGTTACCGGAACCATACAAACCTATTCCAACTCCATCATTGCCTGAAACAATATTCCTTGCGTTGGCAGTGGTTCCACCAATAATGTTATACTTGCATCCGGCAGCAAGCATGATGCCCTTGTTCACATTCCCCAGGTCCGCGGCACCGTTGACATCGGTTCCAATATAATTGTTTAAAACCCGATTTCGATTTCCCGGATTTATATAAATACCGTACTCACCGTTTCCCGAGATCACATTCCTTCCTCCGGATTCTGAGGTTCCAATTAGGTTGGAGTCGGAGGCCGTTCCTCCGAAGCGGATACCATTAGTGCCATTTCCCAAATTTGTGTTGCCGTCTTTGTCTGTCCCTATATAATTCCCCTTGACCTCGTTACTGGGCGCGCTATAAATATAAATACCATCGGCGGTGTTGCAAGAAATAATATTCCGGGCTTCAGATGTTATTCCTCCAATCACGTTACGAGTGGCGCTGGAGCCATTGAAATATATTCCATAATAATTTGCTTTGGCCGCCTCGCCGGTTGCCGTGGTTCCGATATAATTGCCCTGCACATGATTATTGCCTCCAGTAATATAAACCCCCGCGTAACTGCTGGCGCTAAAACCGTTTACTCCTAAACCTTCAATCGTACAATGTGATCCGGTAATACGTAAACCATGCACGTTACCAGCATTGGATCCATTAATAATAACTTCCGGACCATTCGGATTAGTATTTCCCTGGTTTGTAACCTGGGTAGTTGCGTCAACATCTGTATTATTATCTGTTAAAGCCGGTAGTGCGCTAACCGGCCGAATGGTAAAGGCTCCGGTAGCGGCATCGTAGCCGGGATCAGTGAGTGGGATGTCAAATATAATTTTATTGTAGCCCGGTTGGCTATTGGCATTATCGATATGCCAACGCAGAGAACCAAGCCCTGAATCATTAGTATTAACTACCACCAATGATTCAGTCGGTATTCCAGTTGATTCTAAAGTAGTGGCTTCATTCCCCAGATCATCGACCGCCCAAATTTTTCCGTAATACCGGGTCTCACTGGATAGTCCGGTAATCGTAGTTTCGGTGGTAGACATATTAGTGAGCGCCGGATCATTATCCGGATCCCATTCATATGCAGTGCCACCTCGATTAATAACATCGGCTTCGATAGTGCCGTACCAGATTTCATAATGGTTAAAATGAGCTTCTAGCGTTACGGCCGTCCATCCCCAAGTAATACTAGTTAAAGTATTGCTGGCGCTATAGAAATCAGCTAAACCTAAAGGCTCCCTATTATCCACCGAAAATGTTTCGGAAGTGGTCCAGAAACCGTCTGCCGCAAAATCATTAGGTTGCGCCCTCAGCTTAACGTTACTTAACTCTAGTCCAGCTAAAGAACCGTACTCATTTGAAGCCGACTTTGTATCCCAGACCATCGTCACTTCCCGGGTCCCATTATCCGTTCCAATTTTCGGATCCGAATTACCCACTTCGTAAGTTGCTGCATTATTCAAACTTACCGCACCCGCATCTTGCGTCGCAGACAATATCCACGGATCCCCCCAGGTTGCACCACCATCTGTAGAATATTGAATTTTCAATCTGGTTTCTTCGTTATCAACATCCCAAACTAATACCTCAAAAGAAACATAACCACTGCCATCTGTATACTGAGAAGAGATTGGTTCAAAAGATGCTACCGGACGGTAATCACCAATTCCTTCCAGCGCTCCCATATCCCAGGCTGAACCTTGGGGCCGCCAATGATCAGTGGGTCCATGCAGCGCATCCCAATCAAAACTCTCAATGGTTACGCCAGCATTAAGCGCATTCGCTCCATTAATAAGATGTAAATCATTATCCGGATTTACATACTGATAAAAAGCTGATTTATTGATTAAATTTCCGCTGCCGCCGGCATCATCTGCCGAATCATCAGAAGAAAGATTATTATTAGAAGTTACGGAACCCGCAAACGTATATTCTTGAGTACCACTACTGGTAGAAATATTATTTTCTACCGTCATATTGGCGGAACCAGTAGTATGTCCATAATATCCATAAGCAGCACATTGATGAATAGTATTATTCTGGACAATTGCGTTAACTATAGACGCGGCAGTAGAATCAACTTCAATGCCGTATTGCTGGGTTCCTTTCCCATAAATAAGATTATTGCGTACGTTCGCACTCGATAACGTTTCGCCATCGGCAGCAGAAACTTTAATCGCTGCTCCCCCACCCGCCGCTGATCGGTTAGAAATCAATAAATTACTGTCTATGGTAGGATAATCACAAGGAGAGGCCGCGTCTGCTAAAAGCAAAATTGCATTATTGCTGGTACCACTCATCTCAATTCGCAATCCCTCGACTCGTACATACGGCAGTGCAACACTGATGGCATTTCCGGAAGAATTATCAATGTAGGCGCCAACCTCTTCATCTTTTCCGTTATGGCGTTCTGCCAGCGGCGTATATATCCTTGGATAATGAGTGGAATCCGGCGTAGCTGCCCAACCCGCAATAACTACCTCTCCTAAATCTCCTCCCGTATAACATTCTGCCCACTGATTAGCATTGGATTGATCGTCCGCCCAATTTTCCCAGGTTTGTAATAATTCGAAATCTCCACCCCCACCCGGTTTGATGGTTTTGATGGTTGGGGTGGGAAACTTATGAAAATCAAACTCATTCAGATGGAAGAAAAATCCGTACGGCCCATCGACGTGAAATCTGATCCGCGCTTGAGTAACAACCTGTGGCGGAAACGAGTGTTCGATCCATGCTTCAAGAGTAAATACTCCTTCCTGCACGTCGATCCAGTCGCTACCATTGTAAACATCAATATCAACCAAATCGACGTGCGATACATCCTTAGCGAAGTAACGGACTTTATCACAATATATTTGATCAATCGTATAAATTACGAAATGACCCCAGTCTGGATCCCCTACATCATGATAACTTTTGGCATAGGTACATAGCTCATCATCAGCCGCATCCATTTCGTATCCCCACGCGCTATCCGGATCACTAAATCCGAAAGGAGACATCCAGCCAGATTCTACGGTTCCGGTAGTAAAAGTCATGTCGTCCCCACTGCTCATGATTGCTTCATTAGTTGCTTGTGCCCGATAGTGATACGTTTCACCTGTATTTAAACCCGTAATGATCTCACTAAAAGTGTCATTAGTAACCGCCACCCCCGTCCAGGCAGTAGCATTTCCATAGGAAACGGTAGGACCATATTCAAAACGATATTGGCAAGGCTCTTCTCCGTCAAAAAGTATTCTGCCGTGCAGGATGGCTCTGGTTTCTGAGGTAGAAGTAGCGGCCATAGTTTCAACCGACGGCGTAACCACGGGAATAATGTAATTCCAAAAATCAAATTCGTAAAGCCAAAAGTAATAATTACTAACTAAATAATGCCAGCGGAACCGCGCCCTCCGAACCCCGCTCTCTAAGGTAATACCAATTATATCCCAGGTTGCATTATCAACCGGACCAACATATTTATCTATCCAGGTGCCCCCCTCAGGAGAAACGTCGATATCAACCGCATCCACCAATCCATCAACATAATCCGCAAACACCCTGACTTTGTTACATTCAATCGAATTATTAAGCGTCAACTCAATAAAACTACCCCAGCCAAAAGTTAAACTCGCATCCGTGGCATAGGTTGAAATATTGTCATCATAGGCATTAGAATCATTGACCCAATCACTTGCGGGATCAAAACTTCCGGTGGGTGAAACCCACTCAGCATGCGCAGCGGTAATACACAAAAATGCAAGAAAAATTAGCAGATATACGATTCGGGTAGATAGATTAAACTTCATATCTGTTGCCGTTATTATAGTCAATACAACAGAGTTTAGCTACTCAATACACCCTTAGTTCTAGCCCAGCAAAGTCAAAACTATAATTTATCCGGTATTAGTATTTTTTGCCCAACCGAAATTGCTTCGGGGTCATCAATCCCATTATATTCGGCTAGCGCTTTATATTTCATTCCATCTCCATAAAACTTCCTAGCGATACTCATTAAAGTTTCACCGCTTTGAATAATATAAGTTGTTTCTTTTTTGGGTTTCTCTTCTACCTTGGGCGCTTCCGGTTTTGCTGGGGCTTCTTTGACCGCGGCAGGAGCTTCTACTACAGTCGGAAGTTGCTCTACCGGTGGAACCTTAATCCTTTGTCCCTGATAAATTTTTCCCGGATCGGAAATATTATTATATTTGGCCAGCGCTTTATATTTTGTTCCATCACCATAGTATTTTTGTGCAATAGTCAACAAAGTATCGGCCATTTGAATCACATGCGTAACACCTACTGTTGGAGTTACTACTTCTACTTTCGCAGGCTTTTCTTCTTCTACCACCTCTTCAACTTTTTCAACTTCAGCTGGCTTTACCTCTTCGACCGGCGGAGTTTCAATAACTCGTGGTAAATCTCCTACTGGTGGAATTAATATTTTTTGCCCGACCGCCAGTGACTCTGGATCTTTTATATTATTGTATTGTGCCAATGCTTTGTATTTAGACACATCGTCATAATATTTAAGAGCGATACTAGCTAAAGTATCCCCTCTTTTCACCACATACGTCGTGATTTTGGGAGCCGCTTCTTCTTTTACTTCCACCTCAACCTCAATTTTTTCAACTTCAACTTCCACTTCTTCTTTCTTTTCTTCAATTTTTTCCTCTATGATTTCGATTTTTTCTTCTACTTTAGGAGGATGCGGCGGCAACTCAATGCGGTTGTAAGGAGTACGGAAAGTTTTATAGATTTTATCCTGACCAAAGTAAGTTTTAACTAAAATTTCGGTCACTTCGGCTCTACGAATACTTTCATCCGGATGCAGTTGTTTATTATACTGAGCTAAAAATCCGGCTTCTTTAGCCGCAAAAATGTATTCGGTAGCCCAATGCTTTACCGGAAGATCAGAATACGGCGAAGCAATAACTGGTTTTAACTTTAGATTATCCAGTCTAACAATAACTTTGATCGCTTCGGCACGCGTCATCGGCTTATCCGGCCTAAAGTTTCCATCCGGATAACCATGCACCAAGCCTAGTTTGTCGGCTGTATTAATATATGCTAATGCCCAGTGGTCAGCAGCGGTATCTTTAAAGATTACTTTATTCTCTTGAGGTTTTACGTCTACTCCTAAGGCTCTAACTAACATGGTCACAAATTCTGCGCGGGTAATTTCTCTTTCGCCGTCAAACATTACTTTTGGATAAGTATAGCCTTGAATTACGCCCGCGGTACTTAAGCATTCAACTGATTTTCGGGCCCAGTAATATTCGGGAACATCAGAGAACATCCTTACCCGGATTACATATACACCACGCTTAACGCTGTCTCCTTGTTTGGTTCTTCCTTCAACATCGATTAGATTCAAACCATAATCCAGCGGTACGGTAGTTTCAAACTCGCTATTCACCAACGGTACTCTTTCGCCTGCAATCCATAACGCCTCAACATTATCTACCTTTCCGGCAACCTTAATGTCTTTATAATATGTAAGTGTTTTATCATTTGGATCAACGATAAAAATATCGCCGATTACTTCTTTGGGTTCTCTTTTGGGCGCCATACTGGAAAGCGAGATAAAATGCGTTAAGTTGCCGGCTTCGTCATAATAAGGATGATAAGCGTAGTCAAAAGCAAACCTTTGCAGACTCAAACCCACGCCAAAAGTATAATTAGTAGCTACTCCACTTGGTTCTGCCGCTGAAACAATTTGATCCATACCCGTACGTAATTTCAGTAGCGGTGATAGTTGCCACTCCAAACCCAAATGATAGGTAGTAGGAACATTAGTTTGAGTGGGAGCCAAATTAGCATCCATGGCAATCGTAAATTCATTGACCGTGGCGGCTAAACCAACGATGGCATTCAAGGGGATACTTTCCTCAGCTCCGGTATCCATAGTTATTTTTCCGCCCATACTCATCGGTAAGCAATCTTGCATACATAGTCCAAAAGTTAACCAGTCAGTCCATTGATATTTAATTCCTAAATCTAAATCCATACCGACACCAGTTGAGCTGACGGCTCCACTATAACCTTTACTGAAATATTTTAAATTTCCGCCGGCCAGTAAATTTGGCGCCAGCTCCGTTCCGTAAGAAAGCAAATAAACGCTAGAATGAAAATTATAAAATTGAAATCCGGTTTGACTGGTCGTTGCAATATCATTAACTCCGGAACCCACAAAACCTAAAGCTACGTTTCCGTCTAATAACCAAAAATCAACCGGATGAGAATATTCACCAACTACGTAATAAATTTCATTGAGCAGGTTGGCGTACATTGAATTAAAAGTCCAATCCTTAAAACCTCCA